>Ga0351928_1009_pt1 | contig 36789 bp, 31 predicted proteins | sample BONcelHT113001E8_FD_206858 | JGI IMG/M metagenome (GOLD analysis project Ga0351928, IMG submission 206858) | Enriched cells from coal bed in the Powder River Basin, Montana, United States - BONCAT cells T11 rep2 HSBNCT.T11.300.1.E8 ... | reverse complement strand
ATCGAACAGATTGACGAACACCTCTCGCCTGGAGAACTTCCCACTGGCGGTCTGGGAGAAAGACATAGCCGTGGGTTTGACGGGTGCATTCCTCTGCGCGAAATATTTCGGTCATGCCATGGCACGCGCCGAGGGGGGCAGCATCATAAACATTTCATCCGACCTTGGGGTCATAGCACCCGACCAGAGACTGTACAAGGTTGATGGGGTCCCGGAGCAGATGCAGAGTGTAAAACCGGTGACATATTCCGTTGTAAAGACGGGACTGATCGGTCTTACGCGCTATCTCGCCACCTACTGGGCCGACAGGGATGTTCGCTGTAATGCCTTGTGTCCGGGCGGTGTTTACAATGATCAGGGCGAAGACTTCCTTGTCCGCATAAACAAGCTCATACCCCTCGGCAGGATGGCGCGCCCGGATGAACTCGGAGGCGCAGTTCTGTTTCTTTCCTCCAACGCCTCTTCCTACATGACGGGAGCCGTCATCGTGATCGATGGCGGTAGAAGCTGCTGGTAGAGTACATTGTCTGAAAAGAAGATATTCCTCGCCACGACATCTATCGAAGACTTCTGGGACACGTCGGGACGGATACTCTTTCTCGGTGAATGGTGCATGCGTTACAGCAGGAGGGAGTATTTGCGGTCCCTTGATGCAATAACGATGGAGCCGGCTTACAGGGATGAAGAGGTCCCGGCTATCCTCCATTATCTCGATGATGTATATGAAAGGTCGCTGAAGGTTCTTTCGGGAAAGCTCAATCACCTCCATGGGATGGATCACGATGAGAGATACTGGAGGATACTGACGGGCACATGGCTCAAGCAGCACATACACATGCTCTACGACAGGTACCTCCATGTCTCCGCAGCCTTGAGCTCCTATCCGGATCTGACCACGGTGTACCTCGATGAATCTTCCTTCCAGACGCCGGGGACAACGATCGACTACATCGAACTCCTCAAGGGCGATCTCTATAATCTTCAGATCTTCACGAAGATAATGCGCAGATTGAACAGGGAATTTCCGAAGCTGAAAGCGGACCTTAACAGGTATGTGTATTCGCAGGTGTCTGTTCACAAGCCTCCCCTCAACAGGGCATTGACGTTTTTCAAGAAGCAACTCGCCAGCAGGATCTCGGCGATCGGCCCGATGAAGAGAAAGATAGTCTATCATAATGCCTACTTTCCAAGAGATGTTCAGATACTGTTGCTTCTGAAAACGAAATTGCGTCTGTCCCCCTTTTATTATCCTAACGTGGATTTTCGTGACACACCATGCTCCAGGGGGATGAGGGACGTGTTGAAAGACCTTTCCTTCGGTGAAAATGAATTCGAAAAGATGCTCTTTAACTTCATCTCCGAGGAGATACCTCTGGTCTTTGTGGAGAAGTACCGGCAGACTGCCGAGGAGATCGACAGGCTGTATCCCTTTGACCCGAAAGCCGTTATGAGCGCCACATCGTGGCATTACAACGATTTTTTCAAGCTTTGGGCGGCGTCCAGATCGGAAAAGGGCGCATTACTGGTAGGCCTGCAGCATGGCGGGGGATACGGGATTCTCGATTACTGGCTTCAGGAGAGACAGGAACTTGCCGTTGTCGACCGGTATTATTCCTGGGGCTGGAGCCGCGATACCGGTGGTATCCGAGCACGGGTCAAGCCACTGACACCCACGAAACTTGTGGGACGGAGAAGGCGGTCGGGGTCACTGAAGACCAGGAACATTCTCTACGATCTCACGACGTGGTCAAGATACCTTGTCCAGTTTCCTGTTACGACCGATTACTGGCGTCTGTATTACCTTGATATCGCAGTATTTTCCAACGCCCTGTCGGAAAAGGTTATTCCACACCTGATACTGAGACCTCACAGGGAGGATATGGGGTGGGAGTTGGTGAGGAGGCTTGAGGATATCTTCCCTCCCGGCGTACGCATAGAGACCTGGGACGTACCATTCATAGAAAGCCTGGAAAGCAGCAGTCTTTTTCTGTGTGGTCATCCGACGTATTGCACGACGTTCATTGAAGCGCTCCAGATAGATAAGCCGACCATCCTGTTCTACGACCCCCACGCCTCCGCCAACGCGCTCACACCTGAAGCGCGGGAGTCTTTTACTCTTCTGTCACGTGCGGGGATCTTGTTTGAGAACCCTTTGGATGCCGCAAAGCAGGTCAACAGCGTGCATGAACACGTCGATGAATGGTGGGCGGAAAAGGAATGTCGCGGGGCGGTTGCAGGGTTCCTAGAAGGTTTCGCGAGGGTGTCGAAGAGTGGGATGGACGAGTGGATAAGAGAACTCGAGGATATAAGCAACTCTCGCCATGTATTCCGATGATCGATGTGGATGCGGAGGGGCCTCTTCAGCGTGACAGGATCGGGATGCACGAACACCGGGGGAGCGGGGGAACCTTTATGAGCCTGAGCATCGATCTCGGCTGCGGGCAGAAGAAGAGGGAAGGGTGCGTCGGTGTCGACGCCCTGGCCCTGCCGGGTGTGGACGTGGTCCATGACCTCGATGTCTTTCCCTATCCCTTCGGGGACGACTCGGCCAGCCAGGTTTGGATGGACAACATACTGGAACACCTCAGGAAGCCCCTGAAAGCCATGGAAGAGGTCCACCGCATCAGCGCGAACGGGGCCGAGGTGGTCGTCAGCGTTCCCTACTTCAGGAGCTGCTACGCCACCATCGACCCGACGCACAGGAATTTCTTCGGTGTCTGGTGGTTCAGCTATTTCGATCCCTCCCATCCCTTCCATGGACGGTACGGATATACGCGGGCGCAGTTCCGGGTGGAGAGGATCGAATTCGACAGGGAGTTCAAGAGCACGAAGATGGGCATCCTTCACCGCATTCTCGTGAGGTTGGCCGAGAGGCGTCCCTATTCGTACGAGGTCAGGCTCTCCCACCTCTTTCCGCTGAATTCGCTGACCTACTATCTCAGGGTGATCAAGTGACCGAGGAGGTTCGACCTTTGCTTGATGGGAAAAAGATCCTTGTAACGGGGGGTCGCGGCTTCATAGGAAGGAGCCTCGTGGATGCTCTCATCGGGCACAGAGCCGTTGTCACCACGCTGGACATGGTTCCTCCTGAAAACGGGGCGGCGGATCTCACGGCCTGCACGGGAGATATCGAGGACAGGTCCTTCGTGGACGAGTGCGTGGAGCGGTGCAAACCGGACGTGGTCTTTCATCTGGCCGCGTTCAAGGAACGCTCATCGGATGTGGAAGACTTCTACAGGGCCGTTGGCGTCAACGTGGTAGGCTGTCTCAACCTTCTCTCCGCCCTCGTCAGGCACGGGGGTGTCTCGTCCGTTGTGGTTCTCGGTACAGCCGAGGAGTACGGGAGGAATGAGAGCCCCTTTGCCGAGTCGATGCGGGAGGCGCCCGTCACGGCATATTCCTATTCAAAGCTCTGTGTGACGAACCTCTGCGGGATGTTTCACAGCCTGTACCGGCTTCCCGTGGTTGTCCTCAGGCCTACCCTCGCCTACGGCCCCGGACAGGAGGCGGGTATGTTCCTGCCATCCCTCATACGTTCTCTTGTCGAAAAGAGGCCCTTTGTCATGACCCCGGGGGAACAGACGCGGGATTTTGTGTACATAACGGACCTTGTGGACGCCATGATACAGGCCTCACGGGCCAGGGCGGCCCCCGGACAGGTGATCAACATCGGCAGCGGGACTCCGGTGAAGCTCCTCGATCTTGCCATAATGGTCGAGAGGCTTCTCGACAGACAGGGCCTCGTGAAGGTGGGGGGCAGGGAGTACCGTCCCGACGAGATCATGGACTATTGCGTGGACACGACGAAAGCAAGGACACTGATGGGATGGAAGCCAAAGGTCAGTCTCGATGAAGGGATAAAACTCACGATAGCGTCCTTTGTGTCGTGAGACGGCAAATGAGAAAGAACATCCTCTTCTATTCAGATTGCCCTTTTTTTGCCGGCTGCGAGAACATGCTCGTCAATTTCTTTCAAAACGAAGAGTTCATGGGACGATATAAGGTCAGTTTTTTCTACAGATATTCCGGGGAATACGAAGCCGGCTTCAGGCAGCGGGTGACGCGCAGTCTCCGCGCTGTGCCCCTCAGGCTTCCCGACCTCAGCGTTATCTTCGATCGGATCGGGAAGGCCCCGGCTTTTGTTCGTCTGCCTGTCCTCGCCTTCTCCCATCTCGTATTGAAGCACCTTTTTATCCTCTGGAGTACGGTACGGCTCTTCCGTCTTTTCAGGAAAGAGAGAGTGGATATCCTTCACATCAACAACGGCGGGTACCCCGGGGCCTACTCCTGCGCCGCCGCCGTTATCGCCGCGCGGATGTGCGGGATAAGGCGTATCGTTTACGTCGTCAACAACATAGCCCATTCGTACCGGCCCGTGTGGCGCTGGCCGGACATCCCCTATGACATGATCGTCACACGCGCTGTGTCCTTCTTCGTCACCGGGTCCTCATACGCGAGGGGCATGCTCGTCGATGCCCTCAAGCTGGACCCCGCGAAGACGGTCAATATCTTCAACGGGATAGAACCCCGAGGTGTCACCGAATCGAGGGAAGAGACCCTGCGGCGCCTGGGGGTGGATGGGGGGCGGCTCCTTGTCGGTGTTGTCGCCGTCCTGGAGCGGCGGAAGGGGCACGCCGTCCTCATCGAGGCCATGAGGACACTGAAGCAGGAGATGCCGGCGGACAGCCTTCCTCTCGTTTTCATCGAGGGTGAGGGTGTGGAACTGGAGGCGCTCAAAGGGCTCGTCCGTGACGGCGGCCTTGACGGTGATGTGCACTTTGTGGGAAGCGAAGGGAATGTGTTCAATTTCATGAACGCCGTCGACATTATGGTCCTGCCCTCCATCGGGCAGGAGGATTTTCCGAACGTCATCCTCGAGGCGATGAGCCTCGGCAAGACCGTTATTGCCAGTACCATCGCGGGCATACCGGAGCAGATCGCCCATATGCAGGACGGAATACTGGTGGATCCGGGCAGCGCAAGAAGTCTGGCGGATGCCATCAGGTCTGTCGTGGAGGACGGGGACCTGAGGCGGTCCCTCGCGTCGAATGCGGGGCGGAAATTCGGGCAGAGCTTTTCAGCCCGGAGATCGGTCAGCAATTACGAAGCATTATATGAAAAACTTATGGCTCAAGGAGAGAGAGCATGAAGCTTGCAATCTTGTGTGGAGGCTACGGGACGCGCATACGCGACGTGGCGGACAATATTCCCAAACCCATGATCCCCATCGGCGCCAAGCCCATCCTCTGGCATATAATGAAGTACTATGCCGAGTTCGGCGTCAAGCACTTCATACTTTGTCTCGGGCACAAGGGCGATGTGATCAAGGATTTCTTCCTCAATTACGAAGCCAACACGAATGACTTCACCGTCACACTGGGGAAGAGCAAAAGGATAGAATACCACAACCAACACCCGGAATCGGACTGGCAGGTGACCCTTGCGGAGACGGGGCCGAATGCCATGACGGGGGCCCGCGTGAGAAGGGTGCAGAGGTACCTCGCCGGCGAGGAAGACTTCATGCTCACCTACGGAGACGGGGTGGGGGATGTGGATATCGACAGGCTCATAGAATACCACAGGTCTCACGGCAAGATACTGACTGTCACCGGAGTGCGACCGCCGGGAAGGTTCGGCGAACTCATGAATGACCCGTCGGGGAAGGTCGTCGAATTCAACGAAAAACCGCAGGCGAGCGGCGGAAGGATATCGGGCGGCTTCTTCGTGTGCCGCAGGGAGATCTTTGATTATCTCGATGACGACGAAGGGCTCGTATTTGAGAGAAAGCCGATGAGGAACCTCGTAAAGGACGGCCAGATGATGGTCTACGAGCACGACGGTTTCTGGCAGCCGATGGATACCAACAGGGAGTATGTATTGCTCAATGAACTCTACGATAAAGGGGAAGCGCCATGGGTAAAGTGGTAAACAACAACCATCTTTCACTCTTCGCAGGGAAGAGGGTTCTCGTCACCGGCGACACCGGCTTCAAAGGTTCATGGCTTGCCCTGTGGCTTTCCATGTGCGGGGCCGAAGTGCTCGGTTACGCCCTGCCGCCGAAGAGGGACAACGACCACTATAACCTCATCAACCTTAAGGGTGTCATCCGCCACATCGACGGGGACGTCAGGGATTTCGAAGGGATGAGGAAGGCGTTCTCGGATTTCGACCCCGAATTTGTGTTCCATCTCGCCGCGCAGGCGCTGGTAAGGTTTTCCTACGAGGAGCCGAGGTACACCTTTGATACGAATGTGGGAGGTTTCGTCAACGTCCTCGAGGTCGCCCGTTCCCTGCCGGGGGTGCGGTCCATCATCTGTGTCACCTCGGACAAGTGTTACCTTAACAAGGAATGGGTGTGGGGATACCGCGAATCGGACGAGCTTGGCGGGAGAGATCCCTACAGCGCGTCCAAGGCGGCGGCGGAGATGGTATTTCTCGGGTACATGCACGCATTCTTCATGAACAGGCAGGACGTGGGCATAGCGAGTGTCAGGGCTGGGAACGTGATAGGAGGGGGCGACTGGTCGGAAGACAGGATAGTCCCGGATTCCATCAAGTCCCTCCAAAGAAAGGAACCCATTTTCCTGCGCAACCCCTCATCGACGCGGCCCTGGCAGCACGTGCTGGAGCCCCTGTCCGGCTACATGCTCCTCGCGGCGAAGCTCCACGCCTCGCCGAAGGAATACTCGGGCTCATGGAATTTCGGACCCGGAAAGAACGCCGTCAACACGGTGCAGGACCTTGCGGAGAGGATCATATCCCACTGGGGAGGTGGCGAGATCGAGGCGGCTGCGGGCAGCCAGGGACCCTACGAATCGAGGCTCCTCCATCTGAATTGCGACAAGGCCTTCTATGCCCTTGACTGGCATCCGAGATGGGATTTCGATAGGACCGTCAAAGAGACAACCCTGTGGTACAGGGATGTCTGGCAGGGGAAGCCGGCACTCCCGAAGACAAAAGAGCAGATACTGGCCTACATGGGAGGAGAGTGACATGATAGACGGCGTCAGGATAACCCCCTTAAGGCAGATACCCGACGAGCGGGGAAAGGTGATGCACATGCTCAGGAGCGACTCCGATGTCTTTACCGGTTTCGGAGAGATATACTTCTCCTGTATCTATCCGGGGGTGGTGAAGGCGTGGCACATCCACAAGCGCATGACCCTGAACTATGCCGTCCCCCACGGCAATATCAAGCTCGTCCTCTACGATGACCGCCAGGGGAGCCCGACGAGGGGCGAGGTGCAGGAGTTGTTCCTCGGTCCCGACAACTATTGTCTCGTGACCATACCTCCTATGGTCTGGAATGGTTTCAAAGGGATAGGAATGGAGACGGCGATAGTGGCGAACTGTTCCACAATTCCCCATGACCCGTTGGAGATAGAAAGGCTCGACCCGAAGGATACGTCAATTCCCTACGATTGGTCCATAGTCCACAAATGAACATGAATATCCTCATCACCGGCGCATTCGGATATCTGGGCGGCAGGATAGCGAAACTGCTTGCACAGGACCCGAACGTCGTCGTCCACCTCGGGACCCGAAATGGGGACAGAAGGGCGCCCGAATGGGTTGGCGGGGGGAAGGTGGTGGCGATGGACATTGCCTCACCGGGGTCCCTTGACGATGCCTGTGGTGGAACGAACGCGATCGTCCATCTCGCCGCGGTCAACGAGATCGAGAGCGCGGCGGATCCCGCAAGGGCTATGGAGATCAACGGGACGGGGACCCTGCGGCTCCTCGAAGCCGCGGAAAGGAATGGAGTCGGGCGGTTCATCTATCTCTCCACGATACACATATACGGGAGCCCGCTTGCCGGTGCCATCACGGAGGGACTGCTCCCGAGGCCGTCACACCCTTACGCCATCACTCATAGAGTTGCAGAGGATTTCGTCCTCGCCGCCCACGATAAAAGGAAGATGACGGGAATAGTCCTGCGCCTGTCGAACGGTTTCGGAGCACCGGCATCGCCCGATATGGACAGGTGGACCCTCGTTGTCAACGACCTGTGCCGTCAGGCGGTGACCACGGAAAGACTTGTCTTGAAGACACCGGGCCTGCAAAAGCGTGATTTCATAACGCTCGAGGATACGGCGCGCGCGGTGGCCCATATGGCAAGCCTTCCGCCTGACCGGTGCGGGGACGGTCTTTTCAACCTCGGCGGGGAATACACTGTCTCCATACTGGACATGGCAACCCTGATAGCGAAGAGGTGCGAGTCGGTCCTCGGGTTCGTGCCCCCTATAGATCGTCCTGAGCCGGTTGCCGAGGAGGAAGCGGACGACCTCGATTACCGGATAGACAAGATAAAGGATACCGGTTTTTCGTTGACCGGGAACGCTGAAGACGAGATAGACGCTACCCTCAGGTTCTGTGCATTATATCTCGGGAATACGGAAAAGAGCTGAAGATGGCCCCTCTTTTTTCCGTTGTCATACCCACCTACAACCACGGGCATTTCATCGGCAGGTGCCTGTCTTCCGTCATGTCCCAGTCATTCACCGACTGGGAGGCCATAGTTATCAACAACTATTCGGAGGACAACACCATAGAGGTGGTTGAAGGCTTTAAGGACGAGCGGATCCGTCTCGTCAATTTCAGGAACAACGGGATCATTGCCGCCTCTCGAAACGAAGGTATCAGGCTCGCCCGGGGTGAGTTCGTGGCTTTTCTGGATTCCGATGACTGGTGGTATCCGGCGAAACTCGAGCGCGTGATGCCGCACGTGGTGAATGCCGACGTTGTCTATCATGACCTGGACATCCATTCCGTCGACGGCAGGAAAGAAGCGGCCAGAGATTGGAGGAGACAGCTTACCCGTCCGGTTTTCGTCGATCTCATGGTGAACTGGAACACTCTGCCCAACTCCGGGGTTGTCGTGCGCAGGTCCATCCTTGAGAAGGTGGGGGGGCTTACCGAGGACAGGACGCTCAATACCTTCGAGGACGCCGAACTCTGGCTCAAGATAGCAAGAGTGACCGACAGATTCATCTACGTTGCGGAAAAGCTCGGTGCATACTGGGTGGGAGAGGGCAACCTGTCGACCTTCAATGAGAGACATATCCATTGCGTCCAGTATATCTTCGACAGGTATCTCGACATGCTCGACGAAAAAGATAGAAGGAAAGCAGCTGCCCAGATGTCCTATATCACGGGGAGGATCAGGCAGAAGACAGGATCGGCAGGGCAGGCTCTCAGGCTTTTCAGTGTGTCCGCAAGGTCCGGAACGAGGACGATCAGGCTCAAGTCGCTCCTGCTCATTCCTGTATGCTGCCTGGAGGCGATTGTGCAATCTCTTCGTCGCAAGGGGGTGAGATAGACAATGCGTACCGTTTTGCTCGCATTTGGAACCCGCCCGGAAGCCATCAAAATGGCCCCTGTCATAAAGGAACTGGAAAGGCGTGCCGGGGATTTCAAGGTAATTGCCTGTGTGACCGCCCAGCATAGACGCATGCTCGATCAGGTACTGTCCATATTTGATATTCAGCCGGATTACGATCTCGATATAATGAAGGAGAACCAGGATCTGTTCGACATAACGGCCAATGCGCTGACGGGGTTAAAGGAGGTTTTTGGGGCGACGAAACCCGATATAGTGCTCGTTCAGGGTGATACCACGACGGCATTCGTTGCGGGTCTTGCCGCATATTACCTCAAGATACCTGTCGGACATATCGAGGCGGGCTTAAGGACGTGGAATAAGTACAGTCCTTTTCCGGAGGAGGTAAACAGGCGGCTCCTGAGCGTTGTCGCCGACTACCATTTTGCTCCCACGGAATGGAGCAGGTCGAACCTGATCCGGGAAGGCACGGACGCCGAAAGGATATGGGTAACGGGTAATACCGTAATAGACGCGCTTAAGATGATAAGGTCAAGACAGGAAACAGGACCGGCGAAGGCGGCGTTGGCGGATCATTTCCGGGACCGGTGGGGCATTGCGTTCCCCGGGGGCCGAAGAATGATCCTTGTGACCGGTCACAGGCGGGAAAACTTCGGGGAGGGCTTCAGGAACATATGTATGGCCCTCAAGACAATCGCACAGGAGAGACCCGACGTAACCATTGTGTATCCCGTGCACCTCAATCCGAGCGTTCAAAGACCGGTCAATGAGATCCTCAGTGATGTCCCCAATATACATCTCATCGATCCCGTTGAATACGAACACTTCATCTTCCTCATGGCCAGATCCTACATGATCCTTACCGATTCCGGAGGCGTGCAGGAAGAGGCTCCGTCACTGGGCAAACCTGTTCTTGTCATGAGAGAGGTGACGGAACGACCCGAAGGCATCGAGGCGGGCGTGGTGAAGCTCGTAGGCACGGACAGCCGGAAGATCGTGACTTCCGTGGGGGAGCTTCTGGACGATGGTGCCGCGTACGGGGGAATGTCGGAGGCGGTAAATCCCTACGGAGACGGCAGGGCGGCGGAAAGGATCGTGGGCATCCTTTCTTCCAGCATAACGCAGAAGGGGAACTTCCGATCATGACAGGCGGAACGGGGCCATTATGAAACTGGTTTACGCAATACGGCATGTGGGCATGACGGGAGGGGTCAAGGTATTCTTCCAGCATGTCGAACTCCTGAGAAGTATGGGTCATACAGTCCATTTGCTTGCCCGGTTCATCGACGAGGATTGGGGTTTTCGCGTGAGGCCCGAGGTGGTTCCCGCCTTTGACGAAGGGACCATTCCCGACGCCGACGGCATCGTTGTCACAACCCCCAAGGACGTGGAAGATCTCTGGAAAGTGGCAAAAAAGCGCGGTATTCCTCTTTTTCATTTCCTGCAGGGCTTTGAGCCTGACTATGTTCTGGAGCGGATCAAGGGCTTCGTCGTCCCGAAGCGTTTCCGCGGCACCGATATTGCCTCGAAGGTCAGGTACTGGTATAAGAAGCGCGAATGGAAGGACAGACTAAAAAGGTTCGATCGCCTCTATGAGCTCCCCACGGTGAAGATCGCGATTGCCCCTCACCTCGTCCGGGGCGTCGAAGAACGATACCATGTTCCCTGCTACCTGGTTCCCAACGGGATCGACCAGGGTGTCTTTCACCCCAAAGAGAAGGAGATGGACTATTCGGGTACGCTGAAGATACTTTCCGTGGGGAACTACACCATAGAATACAAGGCGATACCGGATGTTTTCGCGGCGGTCCGGATCCTTAAGGAGAGGGGGGTGTCCCTTCACCTCACGCGGGTATCGCCGGCGGACATCACCGAGGCGGAGAAGCAGGCGGGTGTGGCGGACAGATTTCTTGTGAGGATCTCCGAGGCGGAAATGGCGGACCTTTACCGGGAGAGCCATATCCTCATCGCGGCATCAACGGAGATAGAGGGTTTCGGTCTGCCTCCCGTCGAGGCGATGAGCACGGGAACCCCCGTCATCCTGACGCGGATATCACCATTTCTTGCCTTCGATGAAGTTCATGATTTCGCGTATTTTGTCGATGTGCACAGGCCTGAGGATATCGCCCGGGGCATTATGGATATCGCCCGGGATCCCGCCTTACGGGCAGCATTGGTCACGAGGGGTTTTGAGGTGTCGGCGAGATACCGGTTGAGCAATGTGGGGAAGGAGCTTGAAGGGATTATCGGGCACCACGTGAATAAAGGATGAAAGACCATGGAAACTACTGAGAAAAGGCCGTCGGAAGGTAAAGGGGGACCGCTCGTTGACAAGAACGCCCCCGGTACGCAGGAGAAGGTCGTGTCGATCCTTGCCGGGATGCCTCGTGGCAAGCTTCTCGACGCCCCCGCCGGGGAGGGGGCGCTAGTGCAGGAGTTGATGGGTCTTCACGACATCACGGCTGTCGACCTCGATGAGGACTTCTTCAGACTTCACGGGCAGGTACCCTTCAGGAAGGTCGACCTCAACGGGGTACTCCCCTTCGGGGATGCCACCTTCGATTATGTCACCTGCGTAGAGGGTATCGAGCACCTCGAGAACCCCTTCTCCTGCGTCAGGGAATTCGCAAGGGTATTGAAACCCGGCGGAACCCTTCTCATAACGACGCCGAACATCATGTCCATCAAGAGCAGGACACGCTTCCTCTTTTACGGGTATCACGACTTCTTTCGCTTCATCAAACTGCCCCGGGAGTTCCGTCACGGACATCCCGAGTACGATCATCAACACATAAATCCCATGACCTTCACCGAACTGAGATACGCACTCGAAAAGGCAGGGTTGGAGGTGACGGGGGTCCACACGAACCGGTATGTCAGGGCAAGGAGGTGGAGCATCCTGTATCCCCTTGTCAGGCGTATGATCGTCAGGAACGCAAAGGGGAAGGCGCCTGATGACAAGGACCTCTTCTCCCGGGAGATACTTGACGGGGAGATCACAATCGTTCAGGCGAGGAAAGCGTAGGTCCCCGTGCAGGCTTTCAGGGTCAGCGGAAGAGGTGCAGGATAAGACAGAATGCCGGAATAGCGCTTGGCCTGTTTCTCTTTGCCTTTGCCACACGGGTGTACATGGTCCTGACGGCGGACGTGATAACACCCGACGGCCTCCTGTATATAAAGATAGCCAGGCTGATCGATGCGGGGAATTGGAAGGCCGTCTACGAGGATGGTTTCTACAGCACCTATCCTTTTATCATCGTGCTCTTCCAGAAGGTCTTCCACGATTGGGAGACAGCGGGAAGGATGGCTTCCGCCGTTCTGGGTTCGCTCGCGGTCCTGCCCTTCTTTTCTCTCCTGAGGCGCATTTTCGACCTGAAGATCGCCGTCGTGGCGTCGATATTCTTCGTATTGAGCCCGCGTCTCGTCCAGTATTCGTCGGACGTTCTCAGGGAGCCCCTCTTCTGGTGCTGTTCGCTCATGTCCCTTTGGGCGGCCTGGAAGGGGATAGAGGGAAGGAAATGGATTTTCATCGTCCTTGCGGCCCTCTTTGCCGGACTGGCCTCGTTCACCCGTACCGAAGGCCTTGCCCTCATACCGGTCATCATCCTCTGGATGGCGTGGGTCTTCCTCTACCGGGACCGAAAGGTCCTGTGGTGTATTGGTCTTCTCATGGTCTTTCTCGCATCCTTCCCGGTCATCTTCATCGGGCCCCTGCATCTTCTTAAGAGCAAGACGGGATACTGGGAACTCGGACAGATAGGGACAAAGATACCGGATCTGCTGGAAAAGAGAGGCGACGCATTCCCTGCGCTCAGAGACAAGGATTCCCCGGATGGGGAGTCATTTTTCACCCAGGTCGCGAACAACCGCTACGTTTTTTCCCTCTGGGAAACCTCCTCCAAATACTTCAGGTCCTTTCACGTCGTTCTGATCGTCCTCCTTCTCTTCGGGATGGTCAGGAGGAAGATCATCCCCTATTCGGAAAAAGAGGTGCTCTTCCTCATATGGTTCTCCCTGTATTTTCTGCTGGCCCTGTCATACGCCTTCAAGGTTTCCTACGTGAGCACGAGGCACGGACTCCTTATGGGTATCCCCTCGCTGCTGTGGGTTTCGATCGGTTTCTGGGAGCTGAATTCGCGTCTGGAAAGCCTCGCGGCGAGAAGGTCCTGGAACCCGAAGCTCACCAATCATCTTGCCGTGTGGTTTCTTATCCTCATCTGCCTGACGATCATCCCCAAGACGCTTCAGTCAGCAGATCGTGGCAAGACGGAACTGAAGACGGGCGGAATCTATCTCAAGGGCGCGGGGTATGCACACGAGAGTTTTGCAGTCGAGCCGAGGATCAATCGGTTGACCTTTTACAAGGGCGGGGATTTCATCAATATCCCCATCGGCATCGACCATTCGGCGCTGGGCCCCTTTCTGAAGACCTCCGGCGCCCGTTTTCTTGTTGTCGATGAAAGAACCATAGAGGAATCCATCAGGGGTTTCAGGAGCCACATAGACGATATAGGCCTGGAAAGGGTCGATATTCCCGAATTCATGACCTATAAGGAGTACTCCTTTGCTGTTTACAGGATACGCAGATAGTCAGCAACGCCAAAGGGTGCGCGCTGACACGTCGGGGGCACGGCTTCAATGGCTCGCGTAAGTGTCATCACCTGTGTCTTTAATGGCGCGGCCGTGATTTCGTCGGCCGTGGATTCCATCAGGGAGCAGACCCTGATGGACTGGGAATGCATCATCTGTGACGACGCATCCCGCGACGCCACATGGGATGTTCTTCGCGGCCTTGTTGGCGAGGACGAAAGGTTCTTACTCCTCAGGAACGAGACAAACAGAGGTCCGGCATACTCCCGGAACCGATGCATCGAGAAGGCGCGTGGCGAGTTCGTAGCCGTTCAGGACGCCGATGATGTTTCCATGCCCGAAAGGCTTCAGAGACAGGCCGACTTTCTCGAAGACCACCCGGATTTTTGCGCCGTGGGAAGCTTCGCACGGCTCGTCGACGGCGACGGGACCCAATGGGGAGAATTGAAAGTTGCCGGGGAAGCGGAAAAGAGGGATTGGCTGAAAGGCCCCCAGGTCATCCATGCGTCGGTCATGTTCAGGAAAGAGGACCTGAAAAAGGTTGGCCTCTATGACGAGGGTATCAGGAAAGCGGAAGACTACGACCTGTTCACGAGGCTGGTCTCACGGGGCTGCAGGGTTGTCACAATCCCCGAATTCCTCTATGCGGTCCGGTGGGACGCCTTGAGCTACGGCAGGAAAGGCCTCTCCTCCCGGTGGGAGGAGGCGCTGGTCAAGTACAGGGTGGCGAAGAGGCTGACGGACGGAAGATATTCCTTCACCTACATGATGAGGCCCTTGCTCCTCGGTCTTGTGCCGCCGTCAGTCCTTTTCATGCACCACAGGAGGGTCTACGGACCGAAGGGGGACAAAGGCCCGGGGCCCGGTATGGCAGGGAAGGCTGACAACGTGAGAAGGAAGAAGAAGGTCTGTTTCGTCGCCACCCTTGAAATGTCCATCAGGGCCTTTCTGGTTGACCACATGGTCCTTCTCCAGGATGAATTCGAGCTCTGCGTTGTGTGCTCCACGGATAACCCCGGATTTCTCGAGCCATACGGTATCAGGGCGAGGGTCATTCCTGTTCCTATCCCACGGAGCATATCGCCGAGGAACGACGTGAAGGCGCTTTTTGCGCTCTTTACGATATTCAGGCAGGAACGCTTCGACATAGTCCATTCCATCATGCCCAAGTCGGGGCTTCTTGCCATGACGGCTGCCTTCGCGGCCCGGGTGCCGACGAGGGTCCACACCTTTACGGGACAGGTGTGGAAGAATCTGAGGGGCCTCAGGCGGTTTGTCCTCAAGACAATGGACAGGGTGCTGGTGGCCTGCGCGACAGATATACTGGTCGACAGTCCCTCGCAGAGGGAATTCCTCATTGCCCAGGGCATCGTGGGACGGGGCGAGTCGGCGGTCATAGCGAACGGGTCTATGTGCGGCGTTGACCCTCGACGGTTCCGCTTCGATGAAGGGGCAAGAAGAGCCCTCCGGCAGGAGTGGGACATAGGGCCGGACGAGACGGTCTTTTTTTTCCTCGGGAGATTGAACAGGGACAAAGGTATCCTTGATCTTGCCCGGGCGTTCGCGGCTCTGCGCGCAACGCATGGGGTGAAGGCGCATCTCGTCCTTGCCGGTCCCGACGAGGAGAATGTGAAGGAGGAGGTCCTCGAGATATGCTCCCGGTGTGCCGAAAGGGTGCATGTGCCGGGGCCCACGAATACCCCGGAGAGGCTTATGTCGGCATCGGACGTCCTGTGCCTGCCGAGCCATCGGGAGGGGTTCGGCCTTGTCGTCATAGAGGCGGCGGCCGTGGGTATTCCCTCTATAGGGTCTAGGATCTACGGCATTACCGATGCCATCGAAGAGGGTCTCACGGGCTTCCTTTTCGAGATGGGTTCCCACCACGATCTCATGCTCAAGATGACAAAGCTCTCTGAAGATCCCTCCCTGGCGCGAAGAATGGGGGAGCGGGCCCGCGACTTTGCCCTCGCGGGCTTTTCCCGTGAGAAGGTCACCGCCGCGATGTTCGAGTACTATAAGGCGCTCGACCGCCGGATTCCGCCGTCTGTCGCAAAAAGGAGCCTTGATATATTACTCTCCCTCGCCGGCATTGTTGTCCTCGGTATACCCATGCTGGTGGTTGCCTTTCTTATTTACGTTACAATGGGGCGCCCGGTTTTTTTCAGACAGATGCGCCCCGGCTATCGGGGTAAGCCTTTTTGGATCATAAAGTTCCGTACCATGAATGAGGACAGGGACCTTGCGGGAAACCTCCTCCCCGATGGGGCGCGATTGACAGCCGTGGGAAGGGTTTTGCGGGCGCTGAGTCTTGATGAACTGCCCCAGCTTTTCAATGTCCTCTTGGGCGACCTCAGTTTTGTGGGTCCGAGGCCGCTTCTCATGCAGTACATGCCTCTGTACGACGAGCATCAGGCGAGGCGTCACGATGTGAGGCCGGGTATCACCGGATGGGCTCAGGTCAACGGCAGGAACGCCATCTCTTGGGAAGAAAGGTTCGATCTCGATGTCTGGTACGTGGAACACAGGAGTCTTTCCCTTGACCTCAAGATCCTCTGGTTGACCGTTGTGAACGTGTTGAAGAGACAGGGTATTTCCGCCAGGGGCTTTGATACGATGCCTGAGTTCAAGGGGTCACAAAGGGAAAGAAAAGGCGATGAATAAAGGCATCACCGGCTCCGGCCAGGAAGAAAAGCGTAGAAAATGCGGCGCTATGCTGATATAAGTCTTAGGGGTTCAGACGAATAATGAAGACTCGACTCATAGGAGGCGCGAAAAGGCTTATCGTTCTCACGAGCGATGTGGCTCTGACGGCCCTGGCCTACTGGGCGGCCTATTACCTGCGTTTCAATTTCGATATTCCCGAGATCAATCTGGCGGTGCTCCTGAATACACTGCCCGTTCTCGTTGTGCTCCGTGTTGCCTGCTTCTTTGTCTTTGGGCTGTACAGCGGCGTCTGGCGCTACGCCTCGATGAACGACCTCATACGCATCGTGAAGGCGACGGTCCTTAGCTCCCTGCTCTTTTCCGTGTATGTCGCCTTTGTCCATCACTTCATCGACTTTCCCCGGTCCGTTTTCGTCATAGACTGGTTCATCATCCTCGCCCTTGTGGGGGGGTCACGCTTCCTGTACAGGGTGTTCAGGGAGTTCTACCCCGTGCGCTCGACACGGGCACGGACGAAAGTGCTCATCGTCGGGGCTGGACGGGCAGGGGAGATGATACTTCGGGAGATGAACCAGAGCACCCAGATCGGTTATGAACCGGTCGGGTTCCTTGATGACGACCGCGCGAAAAAAGGCCAGAGAATCCACGGCATCTCCGTTCTCGGGCAGGTAGGCGACCTGGTGAAGGTCGCCGGCAAGAAGGAGGCGCAGGCGGCGGTGATCGCCATTCCATCGCTGACGGGCAAGGAGATGAGGCGTATCGTCAGGCTCTGCGACGAAGCGGGCATCATATGTAAGACCGTACCGGCGATAAGCGATATCCTGAACGGCAGCGTTCACGTTAACCAGATACGGGAGATCCGCATCGAGGACGTCCTAGGAAGAGAGCACGTGGAGCTCAACAGGGAACAGATCAGGGAGTATCTGACGGGGAAGAGGGTGCTTGTTACGGGTGCGGCCGGCTCCATCGGCTCCGAGCTCTGCCGGCAGATCATGAAAATGCAACCGGAGCAGCTCATCCTCTTCGAGCGGGTGGAGAACGAGCTCTACCGGATAGATATGGAGTTCAGGCAGGCGTATGACGGAAGGCCCTATACGATGATTCTTGGGGATATCCTCGATACGGAGAGGCTCGAAGGCGTCATGGACAGCTTCAGGCCCCAGGTCGTATTTCATGCGGCCGCCTACAAGCACGTCCCCATCATGGAGTCTCACCCTCTCGAGGCCCTCAGGAACAATATCCAGGGGACGTACAACGTGGTGAAGGCCTCCCTTCGCTCCGGGGTGGAGAAGTTCGTGCTTATCTCCACAGATAAGGCGGTGAGCCCGGCCAACGTCATGGGAGCCACAAAGCGTGTTGCGGAGCTTATCTGCCAGGGTATGAACGGCGAGGGCGGTACCCGGTTCATCGCCGTCAGGTTCGGCAATGTCCTCGGCAGTGCCGGAAGCGTCATCCCCCTTTTCCAGGAGCAGATCCTGCGCGGTGGCCCCGTCACGGTGACCCATTCCGAGATGACGCGTTACTTCATGAGTATCCCCGAGGCCGCCCAGCTCGTTATGCAGGCAGGCGCCATGGGAAAAGGCGGGGAGATATTTGTCCTCGACATGGGAGAGCCAGTGAAGATACTCGACCTCGCCCATGATATGATCCGCCTTATGGGCCTCAAGGTGGGGGACGACATCGACATCGTCTTCACGGGCCTGAGACCGGGAGAGAAGCTTCACGAAGAGCTCGTCTGCTTCGAAGAAGAGTCGGTCCGGACGATGCACGGAAAGATCACCATGGTCAAGTCACCTCCGGTGAATTGGCCGCATCTCAGGAAGGAGATAGAAGAACGGGTCTTGAACATGAAGGATGCTGACCCGGTCGTCATCCTCGATACGCTTAACGCCCTGATCAGGGCATACGCCGCGGCGGAACCCGCCCGGGAACAGGAATAGGAAGACATGAGGATAATCGACGCCAAATATCTTAAGAGTGTGTCCGCGGCGGCAGACGTAGAGGTGGGGGATATCCCCGAGATCTGCTTTGTCGGCAGGTCGAACGTGGGCAAGTCCTCCCTTATAAACGCAGTCGTCACCCAGCGTGTGGCGAGGACCAGTTCGCGCCCCGGGGCCACGAGGATGATTAACATTTACAAGGTCCTCTACGAATCGAAGGGACGGCGCAACTGGGTCATATTTTCGGATTTCCCCGGGTTCGGTTATGCGAAAGTCTCCCGGGAGATGGCAAAACAGTGGCAAAAAATGGTCGAGGGATATCTTCTTGCAAATGATCGTATCAGGCGTGTGATTTGGCTCCTCGATGTGAGAAGGGACCCCGATGACCTCGACACCATGCTCGTGGAGTGGCTCCTTACGAAAGGACTTCCCTTCACGCCGGTACTCACGAAGGTCGACAAGGAGACCCAGGGCAACATAGCAAAGAAGAGGCGTTCTTTTGAATCCTTCTTTGATGGCGTGAAGGCACATCTTTTTTCATCCCGGACGGGTTATGGAAAGAAAGAGCTTCTCCTGCATATCTCTCACGTGCTGCACGGTGAACGGGTAGATACGATAATCTGAGTGATATTATGCAGAAGTCCTTACATCTTTAAGAGTGAATATAGATTTGAATATGTAACCCTTTGATTCTATAGCTTCTTTGCCACCATCAAGGCGATCGAGCAACGCGACGACGCCTTTCACCTTATACCCGCCTTTTTCAACGGCCTCTATTGCCTTCAATGAGGACCCGCCGGTGGTGACCACGTCTTCGAGGATCACCACGTTCATTCCCGCCTTCAGGTTTTTCCCGCCTTCGATCCACTGGTTCGTTCCATGGCCTTTGGGCTCCTTCCGGATCAGAAAACCCTTCAGATCGTCTTTTTCAACGTAGGCTGCAAGCACGACGGAAGATACGAGAGGATCGCCGCCGATGCTGACGCCGCCGACTGCCTGTACACCGGGGATCTCACGGGTCATCCTGTACATCATCCTTCCCACCAGGTACAGGCCCTCGGGGTTAAGGGTCGTTTCCTTGGCATCTATGTAAAAGCTGCTCTTCTTGCCGCTTACGAGGGTGAATTCTCCCTCTTCGTAGGATAACGCCTTGAGGATGTTGAGGAGCACCGCGCGATCTTCTGTCATTATTTTTCTCCTTTAGCGAAAAGTTCCATTTGCTCCAGTTCCATACCCCAGGGGAACCGTGAAGGGTATGCTCCGGAAAAGCAGGCATCGCAATATGTGTACTCACCCTTTCCGAGGGCCTTGCGCATGCTTTCTATCGTCAGGTAGTGGAGGGAATCGGAACCCATGTACTTGTTGATCTCCTCCAGGGTGTGCGATGACGCTATCAGCTGCGAGCGGGAAGGGGTGTCGATGCCGTAAAAACAGGGATACATCGTGGCCGGCGAGCTTACGCGGAAATGTATTTCCTTCGCGCCGTACTGCCGGAGCATCTTGATGATCTTCCTGCCCGTCGTTGCCCTGACGATGGAATCGTCAATTACGACGATCCGTTTGCCCTTTACGATATCACGCAGCGCATTCAATTTCAACTTTACGCCGAAATGCCGTATCGAATCCTTGGGCTCTATGAACGTGCGGCCTACATAGTGGTTCCTGATGAGCCCCATCTCGAAGGGGATGCCCGTCTGTTGGGAATAGCCGATGGCCGCGCTGATTCCCGAATCGGGTATGGGGATGACCATGTCGGCATCGACGGCACTCTCCCTGGCGAGCTGTCTGCCCAGGGCCTTTCTGACGCTATAGACGGTCTTGCCGAACATATAGCTGTCGGGCCTGGCAAAGTAGATGAATTCAAAGATGCAATGGTGATGGGCGGTCTCTTTGAAAGGCTTGAATGATGTCAGACCGTTCTCGTTGACAAGAAGTATCTCTCCCGGCTCGATGTCGCGGATATATTTGGCACCGATAAGGTCGAAAGCGCAGTTCTCGCTCGAAACGACATAGCTGTCCCTCAGCTTCCCGAGGCACAGCGGCCTGAAGCCGTGGGGGTCCCGCATGGCCAGAAGTTCGTTGTTTGTGAGAGCAGCGATGGAGTATGAACCTTCCATCCTTCTCAGCGCACTAATGAGACGCTCCACGGTGGAGTCCTCGTGGGCAAGGGCCATGAGGTGGATAAGCACCTCCGTGTCGGAGGAGGACTGAAAGATGGAGCCGTAGTTCTGCAGCTCATCCTTCACGATCATCGCGTTCGTCAGGTTGCCGTTGTGCGCCATCGCGAGATAACCCCGGGAATACTCGACCATGAGCGGCTGGGCGTTGCCAATAGTGCTTGAACCGGAGGTGGAATATCTCACGTGGCCGATGGCGGACCTGCCCGGGAGCTGCGACAGAACGTGGGCATCAAAGATGTCCGAGACAAGCCCCATCTCCCGATGGGTCCTCATCGTCTCGCCGTCGGTACAGGATATGCCGGCGCTCTCCTGGCCCCTGTGCTGAAGGGAGTGGAGCCCCAGATAGGTGAGATTGGCTGCATCCCTGTGGTTAAATATACCGAATATACCGCACATTTTGCCTACCTTCCTTCCAGCAGACCGAGTTCCTCGACAAAAAAGTCTATAATACCGGCATCCATGAGGCAAAATGATATGCCCTTGAGAGATGTGGAATTATCCGTAAGGAATCCGGCCGTTTCATCGACGATGATCTCGGCACAGCGTTTTTTTGGAAAACCGAAGATTCCTGCACTGATGGCGGGTAGGGAAATGGAGGAGAACCCCTCTCGAGTGGCGAGGGTCAGAACGCTTCGGACCGCCTTCTTCAATTTATTCTCTTCATCTCCCTCGCCCCACATGGGACCGACGGCATGGATCACGTGACGTGCCTTCAGGCTTCCTCCCGTGGTCAGCACCGCGCCGCCGACGGGAACGAAGCCTATCCTGTTGCTCTCTTCCTGAATGATGGACCCGCCCTTACGGACGATGGCACCGGCTACCCCTCCCCCATGCTGAAGATAGGAGTTTGCGGCATTAACAACGGCATCGACATCGCTTTCCGTAAGATCGCCCCTGACAACACGCAAAGCGACGCCGCGAAAATCCACTTCTTTCAATGTTTCCATGACCGGTCCTCCTCTACAAAGCGCTTTTGCCCTTAAATGGTAAAAGCAGGCCAGGGGTCATGGGTGGAGCAAATATTACCCGCTTCTCATTACCCGCTATCTTGTTGTATTATAGAACGTAATGCGGAAAAATGAAAATGAGGCTTCTGCCCGACGTTTGCCTCTTACGTCCCTGAAGGGCGTGGGGCCGGTGATCACGAAGGCGATGGTGAAAAAGGGGATGCACTGCGTCGAGGATCTTCTCTACTTTGTCCCCATCCGCTGGCTCGACAGGGGAACAGTGAGAAAGATCGGGGAACTGAAGCCCGGTGAAGATGCCTGCGTCATGGCCTCCGTCGATTCCTACCGGTCCATGTTTTTCAGACATGCGCGGAAGAAAGGGTTCGAGGTGATCGTCGCCGATGAAACGGGGTTCCTTTCCCTGAAATGGTTCCAGTGGTCAAAGGGATATCTTCAGAAGATCTGCCGCAAAGGGACGATGATCTTCCTTTCCGGTAAGGTAGGGAATTTTGGAGGGATTCTGCAGATCGTCCATCCGGAGGTGTCTGTTCTGGGTGAGGATGAGACGCCCGGGACAGAGCGAAGGGTCCTTCCGCTTTATTCCCAGGTAGACGGGGTAAAGCAGGGCTTCATCCGCAACATCATGTCCGAGGCGTTGGACGTCCTTTATTCCTCACCGGAAGGCATCCTGCCGCAGGATGTGGAGGAACGTTTTCACCTCGTGCCCTTCGCCGACGCCGTCAGGTGCGTTCATGTGGCGGATGGGGCGGAATTCAGGGAAGACAAGAGGGATGAAGCCGTAAAGAGGCTTATCCTCGAGGAATATCTCCATTTTCAGCTAACCCTCGTATCGAGGAAGAAAAGGGTCCGCAAAGAACGGGGCATAGCTTTTCGTGCGGACGGTTCCCTCCACCGGAGTTTTATTCAGAACCTGGGATTTGACCTTACCGCAGCGCAGTCGCGCGTCATGGCCGAGATCGTCTCCGATATGGGTCGGGATATACCCATGAACAGGCTTCTGCAGGGTGACGTTGGCTCGGGAAAGACCGCATGCGCCGTTGCCAGCGCATGCGTGGCCATCGATAGCGGATTCCAGGCTGCGTTCATGGCACCGACGGAGATCCTCGCGGAACAGCACTACCTCAACGTCCACAGGTGGTTCGCGGAGCTTGGTATTCCTGTGACGCTCCTTAAAGGCGGGATGGGGCGCGAGCGCCGCGATGTCCTCGAAGCGATACGGACGGGCGCCACACCCATCGTGATCGGCACTCATGCGATGATCCAGAAGGATGTCGATTTCCACAGGCTTGGGCTCGTCATCATCGACGAGCAGCATCGTTTCGGCGTGGAACAGCGTAAGAGGCTCAAGGACAAGTCCCGCCTCCCTGACGTCCTGAGCATGACGGCGACGCCCATCCCCCGGACCCTTTCCATGGTTGTCTACGGGGACCTTGATGTTTCCGTCATAGATATGATGCCCTCGGGGAGACAGGCAGTGGCGACAAAGGTCCTTTCCGAAGACGACAGGGGACGGGCCCACGCCATGATGCGGCAGGAACTGGCGGCAGGACGGGGTATCTTCGTCGTCTATTCCCTTGTCGAGGAATCCGAGAATATTCCCATACGCGATGCAAAGAGCATGGCCGCCGAGCTTCAGCATACAGTCTTCCCCGAATACAAGGTGGGGCTCCTCCATGGAAAGATGAGCGCGAAAGACAAGGAGGATGTCATGACCCGCTTCCGGGAAGGGAAGATAGACGTGCTCGTCTGCACCACTGTCATAGAGGTGGGCATCGATGTGCCCCGGGCAACGATGATAGTTGTGGAGAACGCCGAGCGGTTCGGGCTGTCACAGCTCCATCAGCTCAGAGGAAGGGTGGGCCGGGGAACTCAGGCGTCGAGGTGCCTCCTCCTGGCGTCGACGAAAAGGACGCATCTGGCCACGAAGAGACTGAGGATCATGGAGAAGACCACTGACGGTTTTGCCATTGCCGAAGAGGATTTGAGGATCCGCGGCGTGGGCGACATGCTGGGCACCAGGCAATCAGGCATGCCGGTTTTCAGAATAGGCGACATCATCAGGGATATAGACATCATGATAGCGGCGAGGAGAATAGCCGAAGACTTGATGGATGGGATTTCGGACGGGGAAGTAAAACGGCTCTTGCAGCATATAGGCGACAGGTTCGAGGATAAAAGAGATCTGTCGGACATCGCCTGAAAGGATATGGGGGGGTAATATGAGAAAAGCCAGAATTGTCTGTACCCTTGGACCGCCGACACAAACGGCAAGAGCCCTGGAATTGCTGGTGGGGAAAGGCATGGATGTGGCCCGCCTCAATTTCTCCCATGGAGACCACGGATCGCACGGGTCTCTCATCAGAAAGATACGGGCCATTGAAAAGAAGCTCCGCAAACCCGTTGCCATCCTTCAGGACCTTCAGGGGATCAAGATAAGGGTGGGGTCCCTTGAAGGAGGTAAGGTGACTCTTCAGAAAGGACAGTCCGTTGAGATGCGTGCCGGCAATGATAGAGGGGACGGCCGACGCATCTATATCGATTACCCGTGGCTTATTCAGGATGCGCGTCCCGGCGACAGGATCCTCCTTGATGATGGACTCATTCAGGTCGAAGTCAAGACGACCTCGGGGGATTCCCTTGAGGCGTCGGTCGTGGAAGGGGGAGTCCTCAAGGAGCGCAAGGGCGTGAACTTGCCCGGAATGAAGGTGAGCGCCCCTTTCTTCACCGAAAAGGACAGGGCCGACCTGGAGTTCGGCATTGCCATGGGCGTGGATTATGTCGCTCTGTCCTTCGTCAGGAGCGCTGAGGACGTGAGGGAGGTCAAAGCGTGGATGTCAGGGCGGGGGGTATCGGTCCCTCTCATCGCGAAGATAGAAAAGGAAGAGGCGATAGGTGACATCGATGCCATCCTTTCTGAGGCGGAAGGGATCATGGTGGCCCGGGGGGACCTGGGCGTCGAGATGCCCCTCGAGGAAGTCCCTGTCTACCAAAAGATGCTCATCAAAAAGGCAAACGAGGCGAGGAAGATCGTCATAACCGCCACGCAGATGCTTGAATCCATGACTCATCATTCGCGTCCCACCCGGGCGGAAACGACAGATGTGGCCAACGCGGTCCTCGACGGTACCGACGCGCTCATGCTCTCAGCCGAGACGTCGGCGGGGCAGTATCCCTTCGATGCCGTGGAGGTCATGGACAGGATCATCTCCTTCACCGAAGAGCGCCTGAAGGATACGGGAAAGTTGCGTCCTATCCCTCACCGGGAAGGTTCGTCCGTCGATTTCGCCGGGGCCGTTGCCGAAGCTGCATCCCAGGCGGCCAGGGACACGGGCGCGCGATGCATCCTCGCCTTCACGATGACAGGTTTTACAGCTCGGCTCATCTCGAAGTTCAGGCCCGACATGCCCATCGTAGCCCTTTCACCCGACGGTTCGGTGGTACGGCGTATGAAGCTGTACCGCGGCGTCATTCCCTACCAGGTCAGGAAACTGGCAAGCACCGACACGATGATAGCGGAAGTGGACCGGTTCATGCTGGAGGCAGGCTTCGCAAAGGAGGGCGACGTCATCGTCCTCGTGGCGGGCCATCCCATAGCCACCCAAAGCAAAACGAATTTTATGAAACTGCACAGGGTGGGGGGGGAAGAGCGTTTGAACCGTTGGAACCGTTGGAATCGTTAGAGCCGTTGGAACCGTTGGAATCGTTAGAGCCGTTGGAACCGTTGGAACCGTTGGAGTCCTGCCCGGATCCTGTTTCCATTACCTATGACCCATGACCTCTATTCTATGTATATGTCCGGTGATGGGACCACTTTTCTGGTCCGGAGCTTTTCGGCAGCTTCTTCCGGGGTGAGGGCGAAGAGGGGGCTTATCTCCACCTTTGCGTCCGCCGGGACCGCGATGCCTGCCTTTTCCAGCCAGGTGTGGTGCAGATCGATGAGCGCCTGCCGGGCGGTGTCGGGGGAATCGGGGCCGTCCTTGTTTTTCACAGGCGCGAATTCCTCCTCCCGGGCAACCTCCATGCAACAGGTGTTCTGTGCAAGTGGAATAGCATCGAAGACGAAGGTTTCGAACTTCCACACGTCGATGCTCGCGGGCTCCCAGTCGGAGGATGTCACGTAGGCGGATTTTTTGGCGCAATGGTAGGGTAGGGCGAAACCGTCGCTGTTGAGGTCCTTGATGAATGAAAGGGAGAAGATATGGATGGCGGTGTTTCCCGCCCAGTAGAGTATCTCGCCCTTCTCGTCAACGGCCTCCATCAGCCCTTCGTCGAGGTCACTGTATTCGATGACTGCATCCTTTCCGTTTACGTCGAGGTAGACCCCAACCTTCTCATCCACGCTTCTTCGCCTCACGACCTTTGTGGTTGCCTGGGAACCCGCGAGGGAATGGTAGCCGAGAAAGACAGGATCGGCGATCCGTACGAGGGGATTGTCGACCTGGCAGTAGAAGAGCTCTTCGTAACCAGCCGCCGTCAGACGTGCAAGGAGACCGCTGTCGGAGAGCGCTTTCAGTGAGCCTCCGTGGCCGTTGGGACTTGTATAGAAACGGACCTCGTCCCGAAGAATAAGCCTGCCTTCGGGAGAGAGGGCGGGGAGAACCTCCTGCGTGAAGAAATGGACCGTGTCGGGGACGAGGCCGAAATAGCGGTTCTTGTGGAAGAAGCGCGTCGTATCCTCATGATTGTCGCCGCTTGTCATGATGAGAAGAGGTATGGTAACGCCAAACCGCGCTGAGAGGCTCTTTATCTGCTCGGCGAATAGCTGAAAGAGAGTTTTCCCCTTAATAGGCGAGAGAGGAAAGGTTCCCTTGGGACCCTCGAACCCCAGGCGGGACCCTTGTCCTCCGGCCACAATGAGAACAGCGACCTTCTGACGTCGAAGGAGGGATTCACCAACAGATCGGGCCCCGAGGGCATCGTCATGCTCGCCCGAGCCCTGTGGTATGCAGATGATACGGGGCGGACTGATGGTACCGGGCACGCGCCCGGAATTATCGGTGCCGCTGAACTGCCTGTACAGGTTGAAGACGAGGCGGAGGTCAAGATCCCGGTTGGCTTCCAGAAAGACCTCCTTCTGGTGAGAGGAGAGCGCTCGAAAGTGTTCAAGAATATGATGCTGGCCGAAGTGCTCAAGGACTTTCAAGAATTCTTGTGGTGTCATTTTTCTCCATCCGTCAAGGGTGTATGAGTAGGCGTAGTGTTTCTTGTATGTAGAATCTTACAAAATTTGGCGAGCCAATGCAAAATAGTTTGGCGTGTAGGATATGTCCTACACATGTTTAGGACATATCCTACAACCATATCAGACAACAGGGCATATTCCGGAATTCCGCCGGGACGAGAACATAAATATATGCCAGAGAGTTTAGTACCCTCAAGGAGAATGAATAATGGATAGCAAGGTCGAACACACAGAAGATGGCCTCGTCCTGACTCTTTACGGCGATGCAACCGTCCAGAGCGCCGTGGAACTCAAGGATGTCCTCGCCCGGGAACTCGCAGAGGTGGATGGTCTCACCGTCAACCTCGCATACGTCACCGACTGTGACGTTTCGCTCTTCCAGCTTTTGTGCGCCGCACACAGGAAATCGCTTACCAACGGAAGGGCGATGAGAGTGAGCGGTTGCTCTCCGGCGGTGCTCCAGGTGATCGCATCGGGCGGTCTCAGGCGCGACTTCGGCTGCGTCGAGGAAGCAGGGGACAGCTGCTTCTGGCAGAGAGCGAAGGGTGAGGTGACGAGATGATGGACAACCATACGCAGACATTCATCGAGGAGGCCTTCGAACTCCTTTCAGATCTCGAGGAGGCGCTTCTCGAACTCGAGGAGAACCCCGGCAATTCCGAGCTGATCGGTCGCGTGTTCCGGGCTCTCCACACGATAAAAGGCTCGGGCGCCATGTTTGGTTTCGAGGACGTGGCCCACTTCACCCACACGATAGAAACGGTTTTCGACGACGTACGGGAAGGCAGACTCCCCGTGACCGAAGAGCTCGTGAGTCTCACGCTCAAGGCCAGGGACCTCATACGTCTCATGATAGAAGCCCCCTCCGACGAGGCCTCTTTACCGCAGGATGCACAGACACTCATCGATTCCTTCCGGCGCATCGCCGACGGAAAGAACCCCCAACCGACCCCCACCCAAGACCCGAACAACGATTCAAAGGGCAAAGAGGCTTCGTCGTTACCCCAGCAAAGACCGGAATGTACCTTCCGTGTACGCTTCACTCCTTCGGCGGACATATTCCTGACGGGCACGAACCCGCTCCTTCTTCTTAACGAGCTCAACTTCCTCGGAGACTGCAGGGCGTTTGCGAACCTCGACGGCATCCCTCATCTCGACGATATCGACCCGGAGCGCTGCTACGTATCCTGGGACATCATCCTCACGACGGACAGGGGGATGGACGCCATAAAGGACGTCTTCATCTTCATCGATGACGCCAGCGTCGTCGATATATCCATGATAGACAGCGAGGACTCCTCCCTCGTGGAGGAGGAGACGAAAAAGCTCGGAGAGATTCTCGTCGAGAGGCAGGATATAGGCACCGAAGAGCTCGCAAGGACCCTCTCGGAGAAGAAGAAGCTCGGGGAGATCCTTGTCGAGAAAGGCCTCGTCTCGAAGGAGAAAGTGGAAGCGGCCCTCATCGAGCAGGAACAACTCAGGAAGGTGAAGAAAACACCGAAGACCGAGGAAGGGGCGGCATCGAGCCTCCGTGTGCCCGCGGAGAAGCTTGACACCCTCGTCAACCTGGTGGGAGAGCTCGTGACTGTCCAGGCCCGCCTCACCCAGATGGCGTCGCTGTTCAACAATCCCGAACTGGTATCGATAGCGGAAGAAGTTGAGCGTCTGACAGGCGACTTGAGGGACAACACTCTCAACATCAGGATGCTCCCCATAGGGACGACATTCGGACGGTTCAAGAGACTTGTGCGCGACCTCTCCCAGGAACTGGGCAGGGAGGTGGAGATGACGACGGAGGGTGCCGAGACGGAACTCGACAAGACCGTCATTGAAAGGCTCAACGACCCGCTGGTTCATCTCATACGGAACTCAATGGACCACGGCATCGAGGCGCCGGACGTGCGGGAGTCCCTGGGCAAGCCCAGGGCTGGCATGCTCCACATAGCGGCGCGCCACTCCGGTGCCTACGTCCTTATCGAAATTACCGACGACGGGGCGGGCATAGACAAGGAAGCGATACGCAGGAAGGCCGTCGAAAGGGGCCTCATAGCCGCCGATATGGAACTTCAGGACAAGGAGATATTTTCTCTCATCTTCGCCCCCGGGTTCTCCACATCGGAGACGGTGACAAGCGTCTCCGGCAGGGGTGTCGGCATGGATGTCGTAAAGCGTACAATAGACAACCTCAGGGGTTCCGTGGAGATAAACTCCGAAAAAGGGGAGGGAACTACGGTCACCTTGAAGCTCCCCCTCACCCTTGCCATCATCGAGGGTCTCCTCGTTGAGATAGACAGGCAGTTTTTCATTCTCCCGCTGACCATCGTACAGGAGTGCGTCGAGCTCTCCCGAGAAGATGTCGAGCTGTCCCACGGCAGGGACATCGCGAATATACGGGGGGAGATCGTCCCGTATATTCGTCTCAGGGAGTCTTTCGCCATCAAGGGGACGAGGCCTGACATAGAGCAGATCGTGATCACCGGGGTCGAGCGCAGCAGGATAGGTCTCGTCGTCGACAACGTGATCGGGGAGCACCAGACCGTCATCAAGTCCCTGGGCAAGGTCTACAGGGACATCGAGGGCGTATCGGGGGCCACCATACTGGGAGATGGCACCGTGGCGCTCATAATGGACGTTGCCCGGCTGACGGACGCGGCATATGCCGGTGCAGGGTTAGCGATGGCAAATTAATGGAAAACCAATAGGCGGCGATATTTTCGAGTGTCGTCACCCTGGTTGTTCATCGCGCAAAAGCGGCCGCAGAGGCCAACACCTTAAAAGGAGGTTTTCGTACATGAAGCGCTTTAATAATTGGTCCATTGGAACCAAGGTCATGAGCATCTCGGTATTGACGATCGTTATCATCCTCGCAGGCATGATCCTCTACTATATCCCCCTCGTCAAGAACAAACTGATGGGAGAGAAGAAGGCCGCGCTGGAGAACGTTACGGACGTGGTGACAACCCTGATGGCGTCATATGACTCACGGGTCAAGGCAGGGGAACTCAGACTGGAGGACGCACAGAAGATGATGGTTGCAAACATCGCCAAGTTGCGCTACGACGGCAGCGAGTACTTCTGGGTCCTCAACATGAACGGCAAAATGGTGGCCCACGGGGTGAGGCAGGAGTTGGCGGGCAAGGATGCCTCCGAGGACATCTTCAAGGATCCCACGGGGAAATACTTTGTCAAGGAGATGGTGGCGGTGGGCAAAGCAAAGGAGCAAGGATTTGTTGACTACCAGTGGCCCAAGCCAAACCAGACCGTTCCGTCACCCAAGTTGGGGTATGTCAAGGCGTACGCACCCTGGGGATGGCTGGTCGGCACGGGCATCTACGTGGATGACGTCAACGCCGAGGCCTCGAAGATGCAGTGGCAGATCATAACGGGCACGGTGCTTTGTGCCATCGTCATCCTCTGCATCGCCTTCTTCGTCTCCCGCAAGGTGAAGATGGCCCTCAACGATGCCGTCCATGTCGCCAACGACCTGGCCGAGGGGAACCTGGCCGTGAGCGTCGAGGTAAAGAGCGAGGACGAGACGGGCAGACTCCTCATCGCCATGAAGAACATGGTGGAGAAGCTCCGTGAGGTCGTCGAGGGCGTGACCACCGCGTCGGGCAACGTGGCCTCTGCAAGCGTGCAGATGAGCTCCGGCTCCCAGCAGGTGTCCGAAGGCGCCACCGTCCAGGCGGCATCCGCCGAAGAGGTGTCCTCCTCCATGGAGCAGATGTCCTCCAACATCAAGCAGAACGCCGACAACGCCCAGCAGACGGAGAAGATAGCCCTGAAGGCGGCAACGGATGCGAAGGAAGGCGGACAGGCGGTGACGCAGACGGTCAGCGCCATGAAGGACATAGCGATGAAGATCTCCATCATAGAAGAGATAGCACGGCAGACGAACCTCCTCGCCCTCAACGCGGCGATAGAGGCGGCTCGTGCCGGAGAGCACGGCAAGGGGTTCGCCGTCGTGGCGACGGAGGTGCGCAAGCTCGCAGAGAGGAGCCAGACGGCGGCTGCGGAGATATCGAAGCTCTCCGCCTCTTCCGTGGAAGTGGCCGAGAAGGCGGGGGAGATGCTGACACGGATCGTCCCCGACATCCAGAAGACGGCGGAGCTCGTCCAGGAGATAAGCGCGGCATCGAACGAACAGAACTCCGGTGCCGACCAGATAAACAAGGCCATCCAGCAGCTCGACCAGGTCATCCAGGAGAACGCGTCGGCAACGGAGGAGATGGCCTCCACCGCGGAGGAGCTCTCAAGCCAGGCGGAGCAGCTCCAGGACATCATCGGGTTCTTCAGGACGGGTAATGAGATGAGGCGTGCGAAGAGACAGGCGGTCACGGCACGGCCTGCCCACACCGAGGCGAAGAAGACCGCCACCGCCAAGGACGCCCCCCGGCAGATCGCGGGAGTGAAGAAGGCGGGACCGAACGGCAACGGCTCCGGTGACGGCGTAAGCCTCGACATGGGCGGAGCCGACAAGTTCGACGAGGAGTTTGAGAGGTTCTAGGGAGGAGCAAATGAGCGAGCTTTCTGCTAGCGGTACACGGCAATATCTCACCTTCCAGCTCGGCGACGAGATCTTCGCCATCGACGTTGCGAACGTGAGGGAGATACTGGAGTATAACAGCGTGACGCGGGTGCCGAGGAGCCCCGAGTACATGCGGGGAGTCATAAACCTGCGGGGCAGCGTGGTCCCCGTCTTCGACATGCGCCTCAAGTTCGGCATGGCGGGGACGGAAAAGACGATCAATACCTGCATCGTCGTCGTCGAGGTCTCCTACGAGGGTGAGGACATCATAATAGGGGCCCTTGTCGACTCCGTGCAGGAGGTCTTCGAACTCGAGGGAAGCCAGATAGAGCCCGCCCCGAGGATAGGTACCCACCTGAGGACGGAGTTCATCAAGGGGATGGGAAAGAAAGACGAGAGGTTCATCATCATCCTCGACATAGACAAGGTCTTCTCCGCGGACGAGATAACCTCGGTCCAGGACATGACGGAAGAGAAGACGGCTGCAACCGCCTGAGGGCGGATGCAGCCTGCTTGAATCGCTTGAGTAGCTTGAATCGCTTGAGTAGCTTGAGTGGGAGAGACCAGGAATAGAAGAACAGAATGCGACCTGATTCCGGGTTCTACCGGGGTTGGGCCGTATGTGTGTCCCCCCGCACATGCATCTCGTATGTTTTTTGTTTTCAACGTTCAAGCGATTCAAGCCACTCAAGCGATTCAAGCCGTTTTTCTTGTTAAGTTAATTCTGTTTTGCACGATAAACATATTTAGTTTAGAATGGGAACAAACCCAACAAGCGACGGAGGTTATCAATGAAAGTACTCGTTGTTGACGATTTTGCGACGATGAGAAAGATCATCAAGAATGTCTTGAAGCAGATAAACATCGAAAACGTTCTCGAGGCGGAAAATGGCAAACATGCCCTGACCGTTCTGGGCGGAGACACCGTGGACCTCATCATAAGTGACTGGATCATGCCGGAAATGACGGGCATAGAGTTTCTGAAGGCCTGTAAGAGTGACGACAACATCAAGAAGATCCCCTTCATCATGGTGACCGCTGAGGCCCAGAAGGACAACATCATGGAGGCCATCAAGTCGGGTGTGGACAACTACATCGTAAAACCCTTCACTCCCGAAAAGCTCAGGGAAGCGATAGACAAGGCGAAAGCCAAAGTCGGAAAATAATGCAGCGCCGGAGGCAGGCATGGATGTTAAGTACATAAATCCTTTCATTATGGCGGCACAGTCCGTGTTCAGGACAATGCTGGGCATTGAGGCGACGTTGAGTAAGCCGGTGATAAAAACAAGCCGGACGACGTCAGGTGAGGTGACGGGTATCATGGGCCTGGTGGGGGACAGGAAGGGGACGATCACGATAAGCTTTCAAGACAAGGGAGCCCTCTTTATATATAAGACCCTTATCGGAGACGAATCCGCAGCGATCAATTCCGATGTGGTCGATGCCATCGGAGAAATAACAAATATCATTTCCGGACAGGCACGCAAGGAATTCGAGAAGGCGGGGATCAACCTCAAAGCGGCAATCCCCATGGTCATTGTGGGCAAGGAGATCGAGTTGAACTTCATCACCACGCTGCCCATTGTCCAGTTGCCCTTCAATTTTTCCGTAGGCAACGGTACCCAGGAAGTAATGTACCTAGATTTCTCTTTTGAGTAGGAGAGAAGGGTTCAGGGAACAGGGAAAGCCAATTCTCAGGGTTCAGGAGAGAACAGATATTCTCTCCTGAACCCTGTTTGTTTTGCCGGGAAAGGTACACCCCGGAACCACCGGAAAAGGGCCTGCATCCTCTCCTTGAAATCTGAGGCCCGAAACCTTGAAACCGTTTTTAGTTCCTTAAGTTATCCCCCAAAATAGCGACTATAAACTGTATGGAAGAGTCAGAGGTGCATACCCCTCTGAAATGAACCGACGAGGCAAGGAAAGGTCGTAACATATGGATGACATTAGAAGCGAGATCGATGGATTGGCGGCTCTGGTCGGTCGGTTGATCCCCGGGACAGAGGAACAGTTCCTTCTTATCGGCTCTCGTCTCAATGAAGTATACACGGAGGTCGAGAAGATATCACGGCAGGCATCATCGCTGGTGGGTATGCTCGACAGTTCCGCCATGAAGGGGACCATAGGCCGCTTTAGAGAAATACTGGAAAGAATGGACAGGCACATCGGAAGGTCCGACAGCAGGTTCGACTCAGGGATGGTCGCTCTCAATGATGTTCTCGATGCGGTTTCCCACGTCGGAGATCCACTTGCGAATTTCCGGAAGATCGTGAAGACGTTGAAGATACTCGCCATATCGACAAAGATCGAGAGCGCCCAGTTGAAAAAGATGGAGAGTGATTTCGTCAACCTTGCAGGCGACGTGGAACAACTCTCGGCCCTTATCCATGATAAATCGGGCGGAATTGAGAGCCATCGGCTCTCGCTCATATCCCTCACAGAGGCGACTCTATCGCGGATAGTCAGCATAAATGAAAAGAGCAGGGGTTTTATCAGTGAAGTCCTCGGGAACATACGGTCGAGTATCGCTCTTCTCGAGAGCAGGCACGACCTTTCCTTCAGCGCCGCGGATGCCATGATGAACCGGTTCAATGCCACGTCGAAGCAGGTAGGTGAGGTCGTCATGTCCATGCAGTTCCATGACATAACCCGTCAGCAGGTGGAGCATATCAGCGACGTCCTCGAGGCGATGGAGAAGAAGATCGCGACGACATCACAAAAAGCGGATGACTCCGGCGGCGATAGTTCGTCGCCTGCGCCGGAAGTGGTGGCCGAGGCCGCCATAGCGTGCGAGCTCCAGAAGGCGCAGCTCGCCGACGCCGGGAGTAAGTTTGTCCATGCGGTGAAAACCATTGTCGAAAACCTCCGAGGGGTCGTGGGGAATGTCTTCAGGATAATAGACGACGTCCAGAAAATCACCGGGGGAACGGATGCCATCGCGAGCACCTTTCTGTCAGGCATAGAATCGGGGACAACGGTTGTCATCGGCAAGCTGGAAGAGACGGGTCGAGCCGAAGGAGAATTTCTCGACGCCATGGATGAGCTTTCCTCCGCCGTGTCGACCATTTCCGGACTCGTGGATGATATCGAGGAGATCGGCGAGGAGATCGAACTGATCGCCGTCAACGCCCGCGTCAAATCCGCACACACCGGGGTCGAGGGCGCCCCGCTCGGGGTCATCGCGGAGGCGATATGGCACCTTTCCATAGATGCGACATCGCAGAAGACGACCATTTCGGAGCTGCTCAAGAAAGTGGTCACAGCCACGGAGGGCCTGCAGGTGGTCGCGCAGAAAGAGGACGCAGGGGAGGGCTCGGACAGCCGCAGTATCATCGGAGAGCTTTCGGGGCTCCTTGACGAACTCAAGGGCATGAACGACGGGGTTGTCCACCTTGTGAAGGAAATCGAACAGGGAAGCCGCGGCCTTTCAGAACTCATCGAGGAGACCATCGACAGTATAAGTGTCGACAAGGACCTCGGCCAGGAGGTCTCCGGCCTTGTGATCCGCTTCGACGAGGTCATTGCGATGGCACAGCGGGGAGTTTCCCGGGAGGAGCTCGAAAAGGCGCGCGGTCTGTCCCTGGAATACATCGCAAGCAAGTACACGATGCAAAGAGAGCGGATCATCCATCAGAGCGTAGCGTCAAATGTCATTCCTTTTACGGGCAAAGACAAGGAGAATCCCGCCGCGCTCCCGATAGAGAACCATGTCGTCGACAGCGATGATCTTGGCGATAACGTGGAGCTCTTTTGATGATGAACACCGTGAATCTGGAATATGCAACATGTTTGATCCACAAGGAGGAATACGGTGACGAAACGTATCATGACTGTCGATGATTCTGTCAGTGTCCGCCAGATGGTAAGCTTTACGCTCAAGAATGCGGGCTATTAGACGATTGAGGCAAGCGACGGGCAGGACGCCCTGTCAAAGCTCAATGGCTCGGGAATTCATATGATCGTGACCGATCTCAATATGCCCAACCTCGATGGGATTGGCTTGATAAAAGAGGTTCGGAACAAGGCGGAGTACAAGTTCATACCCATCATAATGCTTACGACGGAATCCCAGGACAATAAGAAGCAGGAGGGGAAGAGCGCCGGTGCCACGGGCTGGATAGTAAAACCCTTCAAGCCGGACCAACTCCTGGCCGTGATCAAAAAGGTTCTGGGATAGGGCAGGTCGATTGTGGCTCGCCCCGACGACTCAAAAAGCCGGAACGCCGAATACGGTTCCGTCAGGCTGTCGAACAAGCTCTTTGAAGAACTGAGTGCCTTCATTCACGGCGAGGTGGGGATCAAGATCACCCCCGTGAAAAAGGTCATGCTCGAAGGACGACTCCAGAAGAGGCTGCGTAAGCTGGGCATGAAGTCCTTCGAGGAATACTGCACCTACCTCTTCAGCGACGAGGGTAGGAGCGGCGAGCTGACAGACATGATCGATGAAGTGACGACGAACAAGACGGATTTCTTCCGTGAACCCGGGCACTTCAGCCTCCTTACTTCCCGGGTACTGCCCGCGCTGGTGAGGACAGAAAGATACACGGCGGTCAACAAACTGACCATCTGGAGCGCCGGTTGTTCGAGCGGCGAAGAACCATACACCATTGCCATGGTCGTCAAGAACTTCACGGATGTCACGGGAGTGCCGGCAATTCCTCTCCAGATCGTCGCCACGGACATATCGCGGCGAGTTCTCGAAAAGGGCCAGCGAGCCATATATGAGGAAGAGAAGGTCATCCCCGTCCCGCCGGATATCAAGAAGAAGTATCTCTTGAGGAGCAAGAACCCGGGGACGGGTCTCGTCAGGATAGCTCCCGAGGTACGCTCCTGCGTTTCCTTTCGGAGGCTCAATTTCATGGACAGTGATTTCGGTTTCCGGGAAAGGATAGACGTCATTTTCTGCAGGAACGTGATCATCTATTTTGACAAGGTCATTCAGGAGAAGCTCCTCAACAAGTTCTGCAAGTGCATGAAACCGGGAGGGTACATCTTCATGGGCCACTCGGAAACACTCTTCGGCATGGACCTTCCTCTCGAACAGGTCGCGCCGCGGACCGGAAAAGGACATCGACGGAAGGTCTGTGGCGGGATACCAGGGGTCCGTCCTTTATCTCAACGTAGTATCTCGCACCGCTTCTCTTGAGAAGGGTATGCTTGTTTCCCGGTGCGATAAGGGCACGTCCCCGGACCACTGTGTCATCGTTCCGGGCCTCTTTCACTGAAACGCGGCAGATACCGTCGAGCCTCTTTGCAAAGGCGGCAGTGAAATGTTCCGGCATGTGCTGGACAATGACTATTCCCGGCGCGTCAAGGGGCAGGGCCTCGAGGAAAAACTTGAGCGCCTCGGTCCCACCCGTCGATGCACCGACGACCACAACTCGTTCCGTAGTCTGG
>Ga0351928_1008_pt1 | contig 37141 bp, 34 predicted proteins | sample BONcelHT113001E8_FD_206858 | JGI IMG/M metagenome (GOLD analysis project Ga0351928, IMG submission 206858) | Enriched cells from coal bed in the Powder River Basin, Montana, United States - BONCAT cells T11 rep2 HSBNCT.T11.300.1.E8 ... | reverse complement strand
TCAGGCCGAGCGTCGCCAGGCCGCCGAGGGCGTATTCGCGTTCGACCAGACACGTCCGGGCGCCGTTTCTGGCGGCTGCCAAAGCCGCGGCAATGCCCGCTATGCCGCCGCCGCAGACGATGACATCATAAGATTGGTGCAACACACACACTCACTCCATCCATCAGTTTGAACTTGATTTCGGCAGGAACGGAATCAGCTGTTTGGCAAAGCTGGGCAGTGTCATGGTCTGCAACCAGACGCGGCCCGGCCCGGTCAACGTGGTCAGGAAGAGGCCTTCACCGCCGAAGAGGATATTCTTGAACCCCTTGACCATCTCCGCCTGATATTGGACCGTTTCTTCAAACGCGGCAACATTGCCCGTATCGACGCGGATCATCTCGCCCGGCGCGAGCATGCGCTCGACCAGGCTGCCGTCGATCTCGATCAAGGCCGTGCCGACGCCGGACAAACGCTGCAGAATGAAGCCTTCGCCGCCGAACAAGCCGCTGGTTATGCCCTTGACGACAAAGGCGCTCAAGGTTACAGACGGCTGCGCACAGAGGAAAGCCGATTTCTGAGCGATCACCGAGCGGCTGCCATTTAGTTCGATCGGGGCGATACTGCCTGGGAACGTGCTGGCTATGACGATCTCCTGGTTGGGCATGTTGGCCGTATAGGTGGCGATAAACAAAGATTCACCGGAGAACATCCGGCCGAGTCCTTTCATCAGGCCACCCTTCATATTGGTTTCCATGACGATGCCGCGATCCATCCAGGTCATGCCGCCGGACTGAGTATAGATACTCTCGCCAGTTTCGAGGCGAATTGAGACGGCAGGCAGGTTGGCGCCAAAGATCGAAAAGTTGAGTTTTTTAACAGCCGTCGGCGGCATGTAGGGTGCCGGCTGCGCTGGCATCGGCTGAACCGGCGGGGCAGCCGGCGGCATATAGGGGGCCGGTTGCGCCTGCATAGGCGGGGCTGGCGGCGGCATCGGCTGCGTGGGCTGGGCCGGCGCCGGGGCGGCGCCGAAGGGACGGCCGCAACTCCCGCAAAATTTGGCTGCGTCAAGATTTTTCGTACCGCAATTTGGACAAAACATGATTCGCTCCTCCTCTTGATCGATCCGGTTGGCTGACAAACAGCTGACTTTACGGAATCATCATATCATAACCGACGCCTTGAAAGAACAACCCAAACAGGTAAAATGATTGTCACGCACGGGCTTGACATGCTATGATGAACCGGAAGCGCCGCGGCCAATAATCGCCCCGGCTAAACATAAGGAGCGCACCATGATCAAGATTGCGATGTTGTCTAAATGGCATGTGCATGCACCCGGATATGCCCGGACGATCCAGCAGACCGGCGACGCCGTCATCACCTGTGTCTGGGACGATGACCCGCAGCGCGGCGCCGCCTGGGCAGCCGAACTGAAGGTCGATTTTGAACCGGATCTGGCCGTCTGCCTGAAACGGCCGGATGTCGACGCCGTGATCGTCGATACGCCGACGCGTGATCATGCCCGCGTGATGGTCGCCGCGGCCAATGCCGGCAAGCATATCTTCACCGAAAAGGCCATGGCGACGACGCTGGCCGACTGCCGGCTCATTTCCGAAGCGGTCGCCAAAAACGGCGTCAAGTTCTGCATTTCTTATCCGCAATTGGGCGGCAGCCTGGTCCAGTATGCCAAGCAGGTCATCGAAAGCGGCCTGCTCGGGCGCGTCCACTATCTGCGCATGCGCAACGCCCACGCCGGCGCCCTGCTCGGCTGGCTGCCCGATTATTGGTATGACGTGAGCAAAGCCGGCGGCGGTGCGATGATGGACCTGGGCTGCCATCCCCTGTACATTGCTTCTTACCTGCTCGGTAAACCGAAGCGCATCGCTTCGATGTTCAACACCACCTGCTGCCCTCCGCCGGCGGACGACCATGCCGTCGCCGTCGTCGAATTCACCAGTCAGGCCATCGCCGTTCTGGAAACATCCTTCATCTCGCCCTGGTCGGCGGACTGCTTCGAACTGCTTGGCACCGAGGGCGCCCTGGTCGGTTCAGGCAAGGAAGTCAAGATCCGCAGCAACCGCTACGAGATCAAAGGCTGGGTGATCCCCGACAAACTGCCTGATCCCAAACCCATGGCCTTGCGCATGTGGCTGGACGGCATCAGCAGCGGCAGCCCGATCCCTTATGGCACCCGTGAAGGCGAAGCCTTGACCGAGCTGCTCGAAAACGCCTACCGCTCGCACGACGAGCAGCGCATCGTCACGATCGAATAGCGTTCAATGACGTTTTCCACAGGTAATCCGATCCGATCAATCAAGAATCCGCGGCACGCGATAATCAGGCAAATTATCGCGTGCCGTGTTTTCTTTGAGCCGGCTATACCCGCAAGGCGGCGAAAAAACGGTCGAAGCCGTCGCTGTCGACATCGATGCGGTGACCGCCCGGCCACAGGTTGAACGTGAATTTGTCCAAGGCGCCAAAGGCTGCGTAATATTTGGGGATTCGCTCGGCTTCCGCCACAGCCGGTCGATAATCGAAAACAGGATCTGTCATACCGACATCCAGGATCAACTGCCGTGGCGCGCATAAAGCGGCAACTTCCGCATCGTGTAAGGTATGGCCTGAGTTCTGCCATCGCCAGTCAGACAGGAAGACCCGATTGCGGTCATTGAAGAAGCCGCAGGCATAACCGGCCTGGATCCGGGTGTCTGCCGCCATGGTGTAGAGGGCGTAGAAGCCGCCGTAGGAATTTCCGGTCATACCGATGCGCGTCGGATCTACGCAGTCGAGCGATTGAAGGTAATCAATCGACCGTATCAGGCAGTAGATTTCCAGGGCGACTATGCCGGAGCCGAGATGTTTGAGTTCTTCGTTGATCTTTTGGCGATCATAGGGGATCTGGTAAATCGGGCCTGAATCCCAATCAGTGGCGATATTCCACAACAGAAGCTGCGGGGCGAACACCACGCAACCGCGCTCCAACAAGATTTTCGTGAAATGGGAATAATTGTTTTTTCCGTTCAAGTCGCTGCATAGCTCAGGTGTGCCGCGTCCGCCGTGCTGGGCGATCGCCAGCGGCCCTTGGGTGACGCCATGGGGGATCATCAGGATGCCATAAAAATGAAAATCCGGCATGGTTTCCAGATCAATCCGATAAATGTCACAGAAATCATCCCTGGCCACGAATTCCTGCCTGGCGTCGGGAAGCTGTCTTGCATCGCCGGACAGACCGGTCAGCGGATAGCCCAGCATGTCGTAATACTTGCGTCGATACGATTCGTTGTACTGCACCAGCTCAGATGTCGGCATGAACGCTTCGCGAGCCTGGTAAGACGCCATTTCCATCCGATCAACCAGGTTATCGATCGAATCGACGTATCGCTGCCGGTAAGGGTTGCCAGCCAGTGCGTCTTCTTGATAAATGGCTTTGCCATGGTATAACATTATATGGGCCTCGTCCATTGTTCAATTACTTTTTCCACTGGTAATCATACCCGTTGAAATCAAGAATCTGCGGCACGCGATAGTCAGGCAGATTATCGCGACTGGAAAATACTTCTCTGATTGCTTGAAGGTATTTGAACCCAGATCCGCAGCATGGCGAAATAAAGTGTCCCTCGCCCCACTCATTCCAGGCATCCAGTACGACGATTGATCTGCCGATGCTGCCCGCGGGCAGAGCGTCCACGACTTCCTTTATCTGGCACAACAATTTCCTGAACGCCTCCGGATAAAGCATGGATACGATTGTGCCCATTTCTGAAGCGGGAAGTGAATCAAACGGGAAGTATTTTCTCCAAGGCGACTTTTCTCGCCCGATTGACGCCGTAAACATGAAGAAATCGGGCGCATATTCCGCTCTTTCCCGAATTTTTTGCATTTGACAACGTATCGAGGCATTAGCATCACAGTTTCTCGGATCGGGCATCGCAGCATACGCGTTGAACTCCTCCGGCGTAAGCTCCGCCTTTATAAATTCCCAACCGTATTGAAAAGCAGAACTAAAGCCTATCCTGCGTAAGATATCAACATAAGATAAGTCGCGCTTTGTTTTCTCTAGCAGCGTCTTCCGATACCGGGTGTCAGTTCCGCTTGACCGAGCGCTGACGTGAATGCCCGGGAAACCGTATTTTTTGATTTCAGCGTCAAGTCTGGCGATTGCCTGAACACAAGCTTCTTCCGTACCGCCGAAGCTGTTTATGAAATCATCTGTCTGGTAGATATACAAAACAGGCTTGCCGTCTATTTTCAAATAGTTCTGCTTTGAGAAGTACTGTTCCGCCCACCAGGGAAGAAGGTTATGGATGAGGTCATCTTCATCCGCCGCATTGCCCCATCGTTTTGCTTGATTTTCGAACATGATGGCAAATTTGATATAACGCTGATACCTGGCCTGAAAAAGCCCTTCGTGTATGGCGTGTCCAAGTCTTAGCGCCTCACGCGTCACGGGCTTGCCTTCGTTTTCTTTGTAGCGGTACCAGCAGTAAATGAAGCAGTTAATTCCATTTTCAACCGCCCATTTGATCTCCCAGTCGGTTACCTCCGGATTCGATTCGTCATAATATCCGAGCACCGGGCAGCGTTCAGGATAGTCTTCAAGGTCAGCAAAACCATGATGGATATCGGTTCCGCCCTTTACCCACCCGGGGTAATAATGTACCGCGATGATTTTGTCTGTCGTAACAGGATCTGGTTCCGGTACGTAATCAAGAAACTTTGCGTTATACATGTTCGACTCCATTTATCAACAGCATCATGGGCCGGCGAACACCTGTCATCGGACAGATGTTCGCCGGCTCGATCAAGGGTGCGCTTTATTGATTGGCTTTGTATGCGGCGTAGTATTTGGTATAGATCTGCGTGAATTCCTCGACACCGTAGGTCTTCAGCGTCGTCTGGAAGTTGTCAAATTCGGCGTCAATTGAAATATTACCGGTGATAAACTGCGCTTCCATCGACTTGACATAGTCATCCAACGGCGTGACCAGTTCATTGGTCCGCTTCAGATCTTCCATACTCATGAAGAAACTCGGCATGCTGTTGACATAAAACGGCCCTTGGTTTTGCTGTTGGGAAATCTCGTCTTTGCGGCTGACGATACCGTTTTTAAACTGCTGCCCGATCGCCGAGTCAGGGTATTTCTCAGCATAGGCGAGGCGGTAGGGGTCATAGCCGTTACCGACCATCCCCGGGACATTCCAGAACGTCAGATACGTCGTCCGGTGATTCCAGGCGCCATTGGCGTTGGGATGGAGCTTGTAGAGAATCGTGTTTTTCTCAGCATCGTAATAGTGACCCCAGCCGAAGTAGTCGAGATCGGTGTCCGCTTCCGGCCCATAAGTGGCAAACCCATAGGTTTCCAGGCTGTAATAGCCGTCGGCGAAGTTGGCCAGTGCCGCTGCCTTTTCATCCGTCGTTTCTGCAGAGATGACGAAATAAGCCGTCTGAGCAACCGTATTCGCCTTCGGGAAGACTGGCTGCTTACCTGTCTCGGCGACCATAGCGGTGACGGCGATCCAATCGTCCTGATGGTCCGGATCGTAGACATAAGGCGCGCTCATCGCGACCATGCCGACGGTCCCGTTCAGTACGGTGGCCTGCACCTGGGTTTCCGCCTGGGTGAACATATCCAGATCGAGCAGGCCGTCCTGCCAGAGGCCGTTCATGAATTTCAGATAGTCTTTATAATGGCTTGACGTGGCGATATAAGCGATCTGCGGTTCGCTCTGGTTGAAATCGAGCATTATATTCTGCATGAATTGATTGATATAGCCATAGGCGGCAAAGATCAAGTGACGTTCACTGCCGGCTTCACTCCAGGAACCGCTCCAGGGGATCTCGTCGCCGGCATTGCCGTTGCCGTTGGCATCTTCATCGCGGAATGCGGTCAGCATCGTCTTCAGATCAGCAAGTGTCTTCGGGTTTTCCAGTCCGACCTTTTCCAGCCAGACTGAATTGATGAAAAAGCGCAACAGATACGAGTAGACATTGGATAGACCGGGGAAGCCGTAGATGTTACCGTCTGTGCAGGTCACAGCTGCCCGGATCAAAGGATCCTGGTCGAAAAGGGCCGACAGCTGCGGACAATAGGGCAACAGGTCATTAATCGGTCGAAACAGCTCTTCGCCAAGGCCGTACTGCACAATATCGCTGGTGTTAAAGCTTTTACCCTGGATGGCATCCGGCAGAGTCGCACTGCTGAGCATGAGCGAGATCCGCTCATTGCTGCCGGCCGGATCAATGAGGGTCCAGGTAATGTCCAGATTGGTTACGTTCTTGAAATAGGTGACCATCCAATTTTCATTAACATTGAAATTGGTCGATCCGCTGCTGGGGACGAAGGCGATCTCAACGGCCACCTTGTCATACACGCAAGGATAGGTGGTATCGACGCAGATGTTGGCCAGCAGGTTCGATGTGGTCGTCGCCTGAGTCGACGTCGTCGCGCCGGTGCCGGTCGTCGTCTGAGTCGACGTCGCAGTGGTCGCCGGACTGGGTGTACAGGCGACCAGACCGAAGACGAGACAGAGAACCAGCAAGCCAGTTAGCAATTTTTTCATAATCAATCCTCCCAATAACTTCATGGTTGATACAGGATGTATTCATTGATCAATGCCGGCTATGTTCGTTGGCCGGCCTTGGATCAGATCAGCCTTTGATCGAGCCGATCATGACCCCTTTGACAAAATACTTCTGAGCGAACGGGTAGGCTACCAGGATCGGCAGATTGGCGATGATGATCAACGAGTATTTCATCGTTTCGGCCAGGCGCTTGCGCCGGAGCAGGTCGGCCATCTCATCTGTTGACATGTTGCCCGTATCAACAGTCATCCCTTGATTTTGAATCAAAACCTGCCGCAAGACAAGCTGCAGAGGATAATAACGACTGTCGTTGAGAAAAAGCAAAGCGCTGAAGAAGCTGTTCCAATGGCCAACCGCGTGATAGAGCGCCATGACAGCGACGATCGCGCCGGACAGCGGCAGAGCAATCTGGATAAACACCCGCAGTTCGCCGGCTCCGTCGATTCTGGCCGATTCGGCCAACGACACCGGAAAGGTGTTGGCAAAATACGTGCGCGTGATGATCATATTAAACACGCTGAATCCTCCGGGCAGAATCATGACCAGCGGGTTGTTGATCAGATTCATCTGTTTGATCAGCAAGTAGTAGGGGATCGTCCCGCCGCTGAAATACATGGTAAAAACAAAGAAGACCATAATCAGTTTCTTCCCCTTCAGCCCCCCCTTCGCCATGGCATAAGACGCGGGAATCAACAAGAAAAGATTCCAGACCGTCCCGGCTGTTGTATATAAAAGGGTATTCTTATATCCGGTCCAGACCAGGGCATACCTCAAGACCGACCGGTAAGAGTCCCATGTCAGATTGACAGGCCACAACAATACTTTTCCCGTGATCACTGCATTGGGATCGCTGATCGAGGCGATGATCGTGTAGTAGATGGGATAGGCACATACGAAGATCGCTACCAGTGCTGTCAAGTGGATTAATATGTTGAAAGAAGCATCGCTGTTTTTGAGCTGTTCCCGGGTTTTCGCAGGTCTTGCCATGTTGCCGTCGCTCCTTACCAGAGGGATGTTTCGCCGAATTTTCTTGCCAGGCCGTTAACGAACAGCAAGACAGTGGCATTGACGAGGTTGTTAAACATGCCGATCGCAGTCGTATAGCTGAATTGTCCGTTCAGAATGCCCAACCGGTACGTATACGTAGCAATGATTTCCGAGACATCCCGATTGAGGTCGTTTTGCAGCAGAAAGACCTTTTCAAAACCAATATTCAAGACGGATCCGGCTCGGAGAATCAGCAGGATGATAATGGTCGGTAAAATCGTTGGGAAATCGACATAGCGAATTTTCTGATACCGGCTGGCACCGTCAATCCGGGCAGCTTCAACGACTTCTGCGTCGACACCGGCCAGTGCGGCCAGATAGATGATTGTTCCCCAGCCGGCATGCTGCCAGATTTCAGAAACAACATAGATGGTGCGATAAGCGCTTTGCATCGACAGAAAACTGATCCCTCCCGAACCAAACCCTTTCAGAATGATATTGACCAAACCGCTTTGCCGGTCCAGGACCAGATTGATCAGGCCAACTACAGCAACCATCGAAATGAAATGGGGCATATAGGTGATCATCTGCGTGATTTTCTTGAAACTGTGTCGGCGGATTTCATTTATGACAAACGCCAGTATGATCGGAATCGGAAAGCCAAACAGCAGGTTATACACAGACAGGAGTACTGTATTGCGCATAATCTGCAAGAAGTTGGGTGAATTGACAAACTGGAAGAAGTATTTAAGACCCACCCAATCACTACCCCAGATGCCTCTGCGGGCCATATAGTCACGAAAGCCAATCTGGACGCCATATATCGGCAGGTATTTAAAAATGAATACATCCAGCAACGCCGGCAAGAGCAAGAGATAGAAGATCCAATACTGCCGAAAGTATTTTTTCAATCGATCAAGCGTCGTCTTGTGCCTGATCCGTTGCATCGGATTGTCTGTTATCATCGGTAGTTTAAGTCCTTTCCATAGCCTGAGTCATCTATTCTGGCGCCTGGGCACACCAAAACAGAGGGTTTGCCAGATCCCATCATTAAAACAGGCTGTATTTTTCTACGATATGCACAAATGACACTTCGATTTTAGCATTGACTTGTCTAAAGTCAATAAAAACAAATTGCAGCGACCGATACCAGTCTTTTGCAGCCCGGTAAATGTCAATTATTTGCAGGAATACGATCCCGCATCACTGCGATGGCCGATCAGGCCACATAATAACGGATATATGGACTATGTTCGAACGACCCGCAAAATTTTTCGCATTGCAGGACAACTGGCCTGTCCGTATACTGATAAAGAGTCCCGTGTTGCCAGATCGGCCGAAAGGAGCGAGTGTTGCGTGAACAGACGGTCAGGTCAACAAGCCAGTCCCATTCGGCCCGGCGATTGGCTCAAGCAACACGCGTTCCTGATCCGCACCCTGGTGTCAACGTTACTGGCCGCATGCATTCCCTTGATCATCATCTCCTTCATGCTCATCAACCGCGAAAAAGAAAACATCGACCATTCAGCTGTCAATCAGCTGACGGCGACAGCCACGTCGATTGCCATTCAGTTTGACCAATTCGTCAACACCGCACTGGCGATCAATACCCGGATGCAACTGGACAGCAAGCTGTTCGACAGCACGATGGCCAAAAGCGTGCAAGGTGAAATCGAGGCGCTCGAGGTGATCGAGTATCTTAAACCTGCAGTGCCCTTTGTCCACGATTTTGGCTTGTTTGTCACCGGTAATCCCGACGCCTTTTACAGCACAACCGGCAAATATAAGCCTGATGTCTATACTCGGTTAATCATCGGCATCGATACCGCCCAGTTCTCCCAGGTGCTGACAACTTCATCGAGGGCGTACTTCGTGGCTTGGGAGCACTTGCAGGGTAATATGCTCTTTCTGGCGCCGATGCGCGTTGGCAGCGCGACCGCGATTACCCGGACAGGATTCTATCTGATCACGCCGGCCACTCTGAAAGCGGCGCTAAACAGCCTCCTGGCCACCCAATACGGTCTTGCAGCCATTTACGATACCGGCGGCACGTTGATCTACCGAGAAGCCGGATCGCCGATTGACCTTGACCGCGTCCCGCTGACCGCCAATGTCCAGGTTCCCGCCGTAACCTATAGCGAAACCTATCTCGTGCATACAGCAGTTAGTGCTCAAAAGTACCGTTTGGTCGTTTACATGAACCAGACCGAACACCAGCAAAATGTCGCGGCGCTGACATCCTCCGTACGTTCGTTGGCCATTCTCAATGTCTTGATTTGCCTCGCCTTGTTGTTTCTTGCCGTCCTGCTCAATTATCAGTCGTTCAGGCATGTTTTCCTGAGCATTCGCCGGCAAAACCCGACCGATTATCACGATAAGAGCGAGCTGCAGTATATCATGACCGCTTTTACGGATCAGATCGAGGAAAAAGACCGGCTCAAGCTGCAAGTATATGAGCAGCAAGCCATGATTGTAGACAGTTTGTTTGAAAAACTGCTTAAAGGCCAGCCGATTAGTGCCGAGGACCACAAACTCCTGCACTTTCACGCGCCACACTACTTCGTCGCCAACATGACACTGGCCGAAGCGAAGGATGTTGAGCGGGTGATCAGCCAGAACACGTCCGGAGGCGGCCTGCATGCCATTGAGATGGTCGCGGACAAATACCTGACCATTCTCTGCGGTTGCGCCGACCCCTCCATCGCCGGTCGTAAGCGCATGCTCAAGGCCGTGCGCACCTATATTGGCAATGATCAGATCCGTCTCGGCGTCAGCAAGTCCTGCGCCAAACTGGAACATCTTGCCTATGCTTATCTCGAGGCCAGTCGCGCTTTGAATAGCGAAGAAACGGGCTTCGATGTATTCGCCGATCACTTGGTCAGCAGTCAGACGTCGATCATTGATGAGGACGATCAACTATCCGGCCAGTTGACTTATGCGCTCAAAACCGGTGACGACGCGGTGATCAATTATGTCAAAGAGGCCTTTGCGACGATCATCGGCACGATCCATTCCTATTCAGCCCAGCGGTATGCTTGCTTCCAGGTGATTGAACGAATCCGCCAGGCCGCCCAGACCGTATCGCTCGATCTCGATCTCGATTCACTGTCCCATATTTTATATCAAGGAAGCATCCAGGCGATTTGCAACGATTTCTGCGCCTTGCTGAGCGTAGCCGGCGAACAACAGCGCAGGCAGAACGCGCAGGCACTGGACCTTTCCTATGCAAGCATCATCACCTATATCAATGACAATTATACGGACGCGCTTTTTGGTCTGAACAATGTTGCCGATCATTTTGGCATGACGATTTATGCCGCCAGCCGCATGCTCAAGTCCCTGATCGGCATCAACTTCCGCAAATACCTGAACAGCAAGCGGGTCGAATATGCCAAGGACTTGCTCTTGACGACAGATTTATCAGTCAATGACATATCCGACAAAGCCGGCTTCACCTCATCTTCCTATTTCATCAGCATCTTCAGGCAATTCGAAAACAAAACGCCCAATAAATTCCGCTCGGACAGGGCTTGACAGCGGGCTTGCGCCGTTCTATAATGTGACCAACCGGTCATATGACCGATCAGTCACATCAGCAGCCCGGGTTGTGACGCCCACAGGTTTTGGGGAAGGCGAGGAATATGCCCAAAGAGACTTTTTTCAATCTGCCGCCGGATAAGGCGGCGCGGATCGTCGACGCCGCCATCGATGAGTTCGGCGCTAATCCCTATGAGGCCGCCAGCGTCAACCGGATTGTGGAACAGTCGGGCATCGCCAAAGGCAGCTTCTACCAGTATTTTGCCGACAAAGAAGACTTGTTCCGCCATATCCTCGACCAGATTGTCGCCGAGAAACTGGCCTTTCTGTCGCCTGTTCTGGCTAATCCGCACGATGTGGACTTCTTTACCCTGCTGCGCGAGCTCTATTTATCCGGCCTGCGTTTTGCCAACAGCCAACCGCGTCTGCAGCAAATCGGCGTTCGCTTGCTCAGTGACCGGTCCAATCCGGTCTTTCAGGAGGTTGTGCGGGACAATCTGAGCAAATCAGACCAGATCTTCCGCGCCTTGATCGAGGCAGGCATCGCCCGCGGCGATATCCGGTCCGATATCGATCCGGGCATGATCGCCTTTCTGTTCACCCGCCTGAATGGCACCCTGGTCGAGTATTACCAGGAGCATTTCCAAACCGGCTTCGACGAGCAGTATCTCGTTGTGATCAACCAATTAATCGATTTTCTTTACCATGGCATTGGCAGTAAGGAGTTGAACGACCATGACACAAACCAGTGATGCCCCGATGATCCAGGTCAAGGACCTGACCTACTCGTATGACCGGGATGGTCGCACTGCGATCAAGGATATCGGATTTACAGTCGGCCGGGGCGAGGTATTTGCCTTACTCGGGCCTTCCGGCGCCGGCAAGTCGACGACCCAGGGGATTCTGACCGGTTTGCTGCCGCTGCAGCAAGGTACCGGACAGGTCGCCGGACAGGATTTGCACAGAATTACCCGCAGCCTGTTCAACAAGATCGGCGTCTCCTTCGAGCAGTCCAATGTCTACGGCAAACTGACCGCTCGGGAAAATCTGGCCTTTTACCGTAAATTGTTCGATACGGCGACGATCGAGCCGATGGAGCTCTTGCAGTTGGTCGGGCTTGACCATGTCGCAGACAAACCGGCCAACACGTTTTCCAAAGGTATGAAACATCGCCTGACTTTTGCCCGCAGCATGATCAACCGGCCGGAGCTGTGGTTCCTCGACGAGCCAACCACCGGATTGGATCCGGCGATCGCCAGTACGATCAAAGACATCATCAAGGACAAGAAGCATGCCGGCACGACGATCATGCTGACCACGCACAACATGACCCTGGCTGACGAACTGAGCGATCGGATCGGTTTCATCGTCGACGGCGAACTCAAGCTGGTCGACACGCCGCGCAACCTCAAACTCCGCTACGGCGAGCGCCTGGTCCAGGTCGAGTACAAGCAAGACGGCCAGACCAGGACTGAGACGCTCTCGTTGGTTCTGGAGAACGAGCGACAGCGGCTGCAGGAGATTATCTCCCAATACGAGATTGAAACCATGCACACCAAAGAAGCGACCCTCGAAGAGATCTTCATCAAGGTGACCGGCAGGGGGTTGATCTGATGAAACTGCTTATAACCTTTGCCAAGGATATCCGCCTGGCCTTCAAGAGTTTCTATATCTATATCGAGATCATCATGGCCGTTTTGTTTGTGGCGATCCTCCTCTTTGTCGTACCGGAGCACTTCACGACTGAGCATACGGTTTATGTCGCACTCGACTTGCCGGCCACAGCTCGCGATTTTGTCATGAACAAATTGTCCGAGGGCGGCGAGGCTGGCACGACCATCGTCCTGCTCGATTCGGCCGAGGCTGTGCGCGCCCGGCTGGAACAAGACCGCAGCGCCGCCGGCATCTTCATTTCGATTCTGGCAGACAAGATCAACTTCGAGTTCATCCTCCAGGGCTACGAACAGGAAAAGGTCGTCAACATCCTGCGCCAGGCATTTATCGGCGAAATGGCCGCATCCGTACCCGGTTTTGTCGACCACACCACGGTGACGCTGCTCGACAGCCAGGTCGAAAAACTATCCGATCGGATCAACATGGTGCCGGTCTTTCTCGTGCTCAATTCCGTTTTCGTCGGCCTCTTCATCATCGCTTCATATATCTTCATGGACAAGGAAGAAGGAACGATCAAGGCGTTCGCCGTCACCCCGGCCCGGGTCTGGCATTACCTGGCCGCTAAGGTCGGGGTCATGATGGTAACCGGCCTGATCACCGGCCTGATCACTGCCGTCGCGGTCGGCGGCACCCAGTTGCACCTGTTCCCGTTTATCTTGCTGCTCTTGGTTTGTAACGGCTTCGGCTCGGTACTCGGCCTCCTGATCGCCAGCTTCTTCGATTCGATCACCAAAGCGATGGGCTGGCTGTATCTGGCGATCTTCATGCTATCTTTCACCTCAGTCTCCTATTACATGCCGTCGTTCTCACCGCTTCTGATTCGGCTCTTGCCGTCATACCCCATGTTGTATGCCTTTCGCCAGATCTTCCTGGCCGCGCCTGACTACCGCCAGATCTACACGACCGTCGGCATCTTTGCCGTCCTCGGTCTCGTGATTTTCCTGCTGGCGGACTGGCGGTACCGGAAGACGATCACGATTTAAGGAGGTGACGACCATGATCAAGCGCATCCTGGCTGTCGCCCTGCGCGACCTGAAAAGCGGCATCCGTGACTACATGATCCTTTATATCCTGGCTGCCCCCTTCCTCCTGGCATTGGTCCTGCTGGCCTTTGTCCCGTCAGCCGGCGCCAGCCTGATCAATGTCGCCGTCCTGGACAGCGCCGATCCGGCCCTGATTGACACGCTCCGGCAATACGGCCGGGTCGAGCTGCTCGACTCGCGTGCGGCGTTGATCAAGCGGGTCGCGGACACCGACGACATCTTCGGCATCATCGCTGACGGCGACACGTATGAGCTCATCGCCGGCGGCAACGAAACGGAAGGCGCGCTCGACGGGGTACGCTCGATCATCAACGGCATCGCCAACCGCGATCTGGAATTGCCCGTCTCGGTCTCCGTCTCTGACATGGGCTGGCGCCTGTCGCCGCTTCTGCAGCTGGGCGGCTCGTTCATCATCATCTTCATCACCGTCTTCGGCGGCATGATCGTTTTGCTCAACCTGGTCGAAGAGAAGCAGTACCGCACGCTGGCTGCGGTCAATGTGTCGGCGATCAGCCGGGTTGAATTCGTTATCGGCAAGGGGCTGCTCGGCTTTGTCATCCCGATCCTGCATGCCTACGGCATCCTCCTCATTCTCGGGTTTTACACGATCAATTACCTGATGGTCACTCTAGTTATCCTGGCGATCGCCCTGATCAGCATGATCATCGGCTTTGGCATCGGCGTCTACAACGACAACCAGCTTACGGCCGTCTCCTCGATGAAGGCGGTCTTCCTGCCGATCCTGGCCTCGCTCTTTGGCGCCATCTTCCTGCCGGAGCGCTGGCTGCCCGTTCTCTGGTGGTCACCCTTTTACTGGGCTTTTGACGCGATCAACCGCATCCTGCTCCATGAAGCAACCTGGCCGCGCATTTTGCTCAACTGCAGCATCATCCTATTCTTGACCGCTCTCGTGTTTGCGCTGATGCGCAAGCGGATCCAACGAGGCATGATCTAGGCAAAACGATTCACAACACAGGAGGAACGCGTATGAACTGGCTGGCATTATTGGGACTGCTCTTGATCGTCTACGCCCTTTTCGTCATCTATCTGACTGTGAAAAAACCGGAGGGCATCTGGAACATGGCCAAAATCCGCATGTTCCGCAAGGTCCTCGGCGAAAAAGGCACCGTCATCTTCTTCTGGATTATTGCCGCCGCTTGTACCGGCGTCGGCATCTGGCTGCTCGTCAGGTAAGATCCGGCGGGGCTAATAGCGTGTCAAACACATCGCATCTGCCTTAGTAAACGTCGCTTAGCTGTTTGTATGTCCGGCTGACCGTGTACGCATCAACTTGTCTCGTACCGACAGGATCATTTGCATATGCCTTTTCAGCTTCTTCCATTCTCTTATACCTGATTTGAAGTGTGACGGGTCTGGTAAAAGCAAAGGCTTGCATGGTGTCGATCCCGGCGACGGCTTTGCCTACGGCTCGGCTTATTTCATCCAGCACGGCCAGCGGGTGCTGGCTGACGGCAAGATTTCGGCCTAGCCCGATCTTGGTCGAGACCGTCTCGATCCAGGGCAGGAAGCGTTTTGCTTCGCTGACGCCATGATCATCGCTGGAGACAAAAATCACCGGAACGCCATGGCATTCGCCGGCCATCGCCGCGTCGATCGCAATTTCGCCGACTTCCGTGTTATTGATCTTGAGCCATTGATACACCTGTGAGTTATATGAGTGCGCCAGAACCCCGTTGATGGTATTATCCATCGCATGGTAGCCGATCAGCAACACACCGGCAAAGGAGCTGTCCAGGCCAGGCCAGCGGTGCGGTCCGCCGCTGCCCAAGATGATCCGGCAACGCCTGTCCAGCTGTTCACAAGCCAAGTTATGTCCTGATCCGTGGTTATCCCAAACCAGGACTTCTGTAGCTCCGGCGGCAAACAGTGCCCCGGCGGCAGCATTGGCCTCGCGCACGCCTTGCTGGCAGGCGAACGCGTAATCAGGGCTGTCTGTCAGCGTCTTACCTACAGATCCGACGACCCCGGCAACACCCTCTAAATCAACAGCGATTATATACTTCATAATTGATCACCTCGTATATCACCTTATATGAAACGCAGCCATCTCGTCAATTATAAAATCCCCATCGGCTTCTGTTATTTCCAGAATGATCCCTTTGGCATACGTAGCTGGAAAGGAACAAATCCGTTTATGGCCAATGCTTGCGCCCAGATAAGTTGCGATCATCGGGCCGAACGACACGTGTTTGATCAAAATTCTGAATCCCTTGACGCTTTCGCCTTGGCAGAGGTTCTCCCGGATGACCAAGGTGTTGATCAATTCTGGCTGAACGAAGTCCACATGCACTTGGTTGCCGACCCGGTACAGAGGATTATTGCTGATCGGATGAGCATAGCGATTCTTAATTGCATCGCAGAATTCGGCCGCCCGCTTGACATCCAGATCGGGCAACAGTCCGCGCCGGTCAGGGCTGATATTGAGCAGCAAATTGGTCCCCCTGCCGACAGACTGCTCATAGATGCCAATCAATGTTTCGAGCGACAGCAAGGCGTTCGCGCTTGCTTCTTTGTAGAACCAGGTCTTACGCCGAATCGGTGTGCACGCATCTGCCGGCAGAAAGCGATAATCGCCGATGTCGTGTTTGATGGACGTCAAAGCCAAATGTGCAGCTCCGGAGACCGTATTGAGATATCCGATCGGAGCCAGTCCCGCCTCATTGCCGATTCCGCGCGTATCAGGATCCCATTCATTAAAAATCAGGACATTCGGTTGACGGTTTCTGATGGCGTCAATCACCCGCGCGCCATCATAGACCTGTCCTTTCGAGCCTTCTGAATCGAACCACAAGTAGTCGATTGTTCCGTAGTTGGTTAGCAATTCAGTCAATTGACCGACCAGATAGTCGTCATATTGTCTGTCGTTCAGCTTTTTGTCGCGCTTGGAATAATCAAAGGGCGAATAATACAGGCCGATCTTCATGTTGTATTTTCTGCACGCGTCTGTATATGCGCGGATTACGTCTCCCTGTCCTGATTGCCAGGGCGATTGTGCCACCGTGTAATCAGAATACCGGGATGGCCACAAGGCAAATCCGTCGTGATGCTTGGCGGTGAGAACAGCATAGCGAAAGCCCATCTCGCTGGCAGTCCGGATCCAGCCATCACAGTCTAGCTGCTCAGGATTAAAGGCTTCGACCGGCATTGCCTGCAGATCCATAATTTTGCGATCTTCAAAAAACGTCAAGATGCCAAAATGGAGAAAGAGCCCCAGTTCCCAATCAAGAAAATCAAGCTGTCTCTGGAGCGGAATCATTTTACCATCGGTCATGGCCATCGCCTCCTGGCAAAGAGCCGGCCGGAAGTGCGCCGGCCGGCTCTTTCTTGATCAATTCGCGTTTAGTTTTTGTACTGTCGCTCATAGGCTGCCTGATAAACCTCAAGCAGTTTTTTCATACCGATGTTTTCAAGCGATGCCAGATAGGCGCCCCAATCGGCATCAACATCTTTGGCGCCTGTTATAAAGTCAATCTTTGCTTGTCGGATGATCTTCTCAACCTCCACGGCGATCGTGGAAATATCACTGGATTCGGAAGTCAGGAAGCTGAGCGGATAGAGGGTTTGATACTCAGTCTGATAATAGGGTTTGTAGAGGTCTTTTGTCGCCTGGTAGAGCAGCTTCTCTAGGCCAACGGCTGAGAAGATGTCTGTATTAGCATTTACAGCCTGGCCATTACGCAGGTTGTCAGGCAGCCAGTCAAGACCGCAGTTCGGCCATGCGACATTCTGGGCATCTGCGCCGACCGAGTTGGCGATCTCTTCGAGGATTTCGAAAGTTGCCGGTTCGCCATTCAAGCCAACTGCTCCCGGACTGGCTTCCCGCCAACCCTTATCTTCCATCCCGTACTGACAAGTCAGATACCCTTCCATGGTGTAGAAGTAATCGGCAAAGCGCGCCGCTACTTCTGGATAGGCGCATTTGTCGGTGATAAAGCAACGGGGTGAAATGGTTGTCGTGTAGTTGGAGACGTATTGTGCGCCATTGGGGCCCTTGAGCGGAGCGATCGGATAATAATGGCTGTATAACTCTGGTTGTGTTGCCGGATCGATGTATGCGACAGTGGCATGAACAGACGTGAACAGGACCGGTTCACCCTCACTGGTCACCAATGCCTTCATCTGATTGGCATCCATCGTAAAAGTGCCCTCGTATAGGAGCTCTTCTTCATACAGCTTGTTCAGGTAGCGGAGCATTTCTTTGTATTCATCAGTCGTTACGGCTGTTTCAACTTTTTCTGCTTTCAGGCGGATGCCCCATTGCCGGCCGGTTCCATAGGGATAATACGTGAATGGGTTGGCAAGAAAGAATGTTGGATCAGCGTAGGTTGAGCCATAACCGGCCAACGGTATGCCGTCTGGGTTCGCTTCTTTGAACGCTTTCATAACGTTATAGAACTCATCGGTCGTCGTTGGCACCGGCAGATTCAGTTTTTCCAGTTGCATCGTGTTGACCCACATCTTGCAGGGCATGGAATAATGGTAGACTTCGTTGTAGCGAGGCAATGTATAGATCTTGCCATCTGAAGATTTGATATTGCTGATGAAATTGGGGTTCTCTTGCAGATGTGCTGATAAATTGGGCATATTAGCCGCGATCAGGTCAGTCAGATCGAGCAGGATTTTTTCCTCGACTCCGTATTTTTCTCGATCAGGGGCCAGCAGCCAGAAGATATCCGGATATTGGTTGCTGGTCAGCATCAGGTTCATTTTCTCGGTGGCGGACTCTTCCGGGATGACTTCGAAATTCAGATCAATTCCGGTCAATTCTTCGAGATAAAGCGTAAAGTCGTTGGTATTGAAGTCCTGGATGTAAGATACGCTCTTGATGGCAATATTCAATGTTACGGACTGATTGACAATCGGATAGCTGCCCACGGGCGTGAGCAGGCCTTGTGTGGTCGTCGGAGCGGTTGTGGTAACGGTTGTTGTGTTCGTCGGCGTTGCCGTCGTTGTGGCAGGCGTGTTGGTACAAGCTGCCAGCATAGCCAGGCTGAGCAAAAAAACGATCAGCAGTACAGGTCTTCTGTTATTCATATTGATCTCCCTTCAATTTTTCAAACGCTATATCCAAAAACGAGCCGGCGCGGATCCAACGCCTGCCTGTTTCATGAATCATCCTTTCAAAGAACCGATCATCATCCCCTTAATAAAATACTTCTGCGCAAAGGGATAGATGAGCATAACCGGAACACTGGCCACGACGATAACCGCATATTTAAGCAGTTGCGACAAGCCCATGCGCTGCATCAGGTACTCGATATCGAAAACGTCGGTCATCGTATAATCAATCTGCCCCATGATCAGGATAGAACGCAGCACAAGCTGCAAGGGAAACAATCGCTTATCCGTCAGATACAACATCGCGTTGAAATAGGAATTCCAGTGTGCCACACCATAATAGAGCCCGAGGACGGCCAGCACCGGCTTTGACAAGGGCAGCACAACTTTGAGCAGCAAACGAAACTCACTGCAGCCGTCCAGTTTTGCAGCCTGAAACAGGTCCTCGGGTATGGTGCTCTGCAGGAACGTCCGGCAGATGATCATATTCCAGACAGACAGCGCGACAGGAATGATCATAACCGCCCTGGTATTGACCAGGTTCAGGTTGCAGATCAAGAGATACGTGGGCACTAAGCCTCCGCTGAAGTACATGGTAAAGACGAAGACGCCTGTGAAAAAGCCTCGGCCGCGAAACTCAGAGCGAGACAGCGGATAGGCTGCCAGAAGCGTCAGGATCAGATTGATCACGGTGCCGACGCTCATATAAAACAATGAATTGGCAAAGCCGGTCATAATCTGGCTGTAACTGAAAACCGCTTTATAGGCCACCAGTGTGAAATCGACCGGCCAAAGCCAGACGCGCCCGGCGCCAACGGCTGTAGGCGAACTGAACGACGCGCTGATGATATAAACAAGCGGATACAACACGACCAGCAAAAGAATTGTCAAGAATAAGTAGATTGCCCCCATAAACAGGTTGTCACTCATTTTATTCCTGGACTGAGTATCTATGCGCATGATCTTTCTCCATCGCTTATGCGATTTACCAGATACTGGTTTCCGATAGTTTCCTGGCCATAAAGTTGGCTGTTACCAGCAAACAGACGCTGATCAGGGAATTAAACAAACCGACCGCTGTCGAAAAGCTATAATTGGCATAGACCAGACCGATCTTGTATACATATGTTGAGATCACCTCGGATACTTTGATGTTTAGATCGTTCTGCAGAAGATAAGCCTTTTCAAACCCAATGCCGAGTATTCTGCCCAAATTGAACAACAGCAGGATGATGATCTGCGGCCGGATCGCCGGCAGATCGACATGCCAGATCCTTTTTATCCGCGAAGCGCCATCTACGGTGGCTGCTTCCTGCAACTGAGGATCGACCGCGCTCAAAGCGGCCAGATAAATAATGGAACCGTATCCGGCGCCGGCCCAGATGCCGGACCAGACGTAGATGGAGGCAAACAGGTTGGACTTGGCCATGAAATTGATCCGCTTTCCACCCAGCAGATCAATGATATTGTTGATGATCCCCAAGCGCAGATCTGTAACCTGCAAAATCATGCCGACCAGAACAACCGTTGAGATAAAGTACGGGGCGTAGGTGACCATTTGTACGACTTTTTTATAGGATTTGTTGCCAACCTCATTAAGTGCGACAGCCAGAATAATCGGTATGGGGAACCCGGCAACCAGCCCATATATGCCAAGCCACAAGGTGTTGAATATAACGGCCGTGCTCGATGGCGATGAGAAAAACTGTTTGAAATGACGCAGCCCCACCCAGGCGCTGCCGAATATTCCTTTGCTTGGAGAATAGTCGATGAATGCATAAGCAAGCCCATACATCGGCACATAGGCAAAAATGATGATGTAAACAAGCGGCAACGCCAGAATTACATAAAATTGCCACTGACGCAACAAGATCCGCTTCAGATTGTCTTTCATGATCTGGCTTCGGCTGTGCCGGTGCAACGACACGTTGGGTACATGCAAGGGTATCATCACAAATCCTCAGTTCTTGTCGGCTGGTTTTGTCTGCAGATGGGATCGTCTCATCAGTATCGTAACACCTTAACCGGGCTTATCATACGGACAATCTCTTTATGGATCGGACATTCTGCCTAATAATCATGCAAACATACGTCCATATTCTCTACGGACTGGGCAAATAATCCAGATTACTGTCTGGTCAGGCAGATTTGTTGAAGTCAGTTGTTTGCTTTCATGTAGTCGCTTGGTGAAACATGCATCAGGCGCTTGAAGGCGCGCCTGAACGAGTGGTCGCTGTTATAACCGACCCGCCCGGCAACTTCGCTGATGGTGATCGCTCTGTCGCGCAGCAGTTCACAAGCCTTATGCACGCGAACATTTTCGACCATTTCCCAAAACGTGCCTGCGAAATGATCGTGAATGAATTGGTAGAGGGTGTTTTCTGCCATATGCAGTTCGTCCGCCATCTGGCGGATCGAGAAGTTGCTGTCGCCATATCTGTTTTCGATCGCATCAAGAATCCTCTGTTTTAACGCAATCTGTTCCTGTCGGCTGCTGTCATTCACCAACGCACAGATTTCCATACTGATTTTGACCACATATTTGAAGATGCCTTCGATCGTCGTTTCCTTACTCAATTCCTGCATTGTTGTGTTCATCTGCTCGTAAGGCGCGATGGTTCTCAAGCAGCGGACAATCGTTCCCCTGAGCTCAAAGACCAACTGACGAATCATAGCCATTGAGAGGACACGCTTTTCAAAGTTTTCAATATAGATCGTCTGCAACAGTTTTTCAAGCTCTGCCGTATTGCCGGTTTTTACGAGTTGAACCAATTTCAGTTCCAGATCCATGGGATAATGGTAGAATTCGTCAGAATCAGGCAAGTCGTTGAACCGAACAAGCAGCGGATCATGCTGCAGGTGCTTGGCATATTCGGCAATCACAATGGTTTCATCATAGGCTTGATGAACATCGGATAACCGATCATAGACACTGCTGCTGCTGAGCGCTATTTTGATGGATTTTGTCTGAGCCAGTTCGTGCATGGATAAAGCAATCCTGTTGCCAAGCATCATCCATTGTTCGCCCGTCATGCCGAGCGGCATGAGAAACAAAATGCCGGCATGTCTCACGTCTATACTGAAAAAATAAAAATCGAACTCAATCAATGCGCGCAAGTCCTGATGGTATAAATTGAGCAGCTCGGTAACGCTGTCTTGGCCATTTTCTTCAACAACGCTGATGCCGATGATACCATACTTCAGCCCAGTCCAATGACTGCCCGATGCGATGAACAAACCCCTTAACTCGTCAATGTCTTTATAATCTTCGTGTAATAACCTGCGGAGCAATTCACTATGGATAAGCGCTCTTTGGTTTTCATTCAATACTTTGATTGACGATCGGTCGTTGACCAGTCGGGTTACGGCATCTTCGATCATGCCGTATTCGTTGCGTCTCACAGGATGTTCCAGATCAACCGCTGAGGAGATGGCTGTCACCATATTGCCCAGCGATCGGGCTTTGCTTCTGGTGAGAAAATAAGAAATCAAGATGCCGACCAGGACCAGACAGATCGTTGTCAGAATAATGCGTTTCTGTACAGCATAAACGTCCGAAAGCGCTGACTCGCGTGGGATAATCGTATAATACTGCCAGCCCCGGTCAGATTCAACCAAGGTGACATCGTATCGGTTTTGTCGAATCGAATTGATGTCTCCGGCCTTGCAATAATCAATCATCTGGTCCGTCGGCATCTGTCCTCGCGTATAGGACGAGACCAGCTGACCGTCCGCGTTCAGGATTAAAGCCAGGCTATCCTCGCTGACACAGGCTTGCTTGAGGAGATTCGTAATCGAGGCGCTGTTAACATGAATGATGATGGCGCCTCCGGTATAAGCAGGATAAGGGACCTTGAGGATGTACGCCAATTCGCTGCCGCTCTGGCTTGACTCGCTGGTAAAAATGCGGTAGCCGTTTGCCGTCATGTCATCATGCAGAAACGTGTTCATGGTCTGATAATTCATCCCCGTAAAGGCAAAAAGGGAGTTATGGAACAAATCCGTATAACGAATGGCGTTACTGGAGAAGAGCACAAAGCCGTTCGCGTTGGAAATGACATAAATGTTCTTGATTAATGTATCGGCCAGTTTATATTTGGCTAAAGTCTGAGTATAACGATAGATCTCAGAAATAGTCTTGCTGTTAGGCGCGACAGAGCGAATCGATAAAAAAGACACGATATCCTCATCGTACAAAATCGTCACTGCGTAATTGCCGACATTGTTCATCATGGTATCGACCGTATCGCGAACACCCGATAATGAATTTTCGGACATTCGGTGCAACGTTTTCTGCAGAGACTGGATGGAAGAGGTGTAGACAAGCGCGATGACGAGCAGGGCAACCACGAGCAATACGAGATACGAGAAGAACAATTTCAGGAAAATGACTCTTTTGCTGTTCATCTCAGTTTTCCTCTGCCTTGGGTTGAAACATGCGCCGGTTATCAGCACAGTATCATGCGTCAGGCTTCTCTGTCAACACGCTCATGCGTTCGATTTTCATGCTTCGGTAACATATGCGCCTCTTCAGAGCCTGGATTTCGTGGTATAATGATTTTATAAACGGGATCTGTCTGATCTTGACAGATCCATTCCGTTGCCCGAGCCGGCCACATTGCCGGCCTATGGATCTTCAAGGAGGATAGACCATGTTTCAGGAAATCAGAGATGCTTTGAATGGAACGTACCGGCGCCATGCGCGCGCCAATGCCATCGCGGGTTTGACAACCGGACTCTTAATCGGCGCCATAGCCGGTTTGCTTTTTGCACCCAAATCAGGCAAAGAAACCCGGGCTGACATCCGCGAGGGAGCCAAACTCGGCGCCGAGAAAGTCAAAGAAGCCGCCCACAACCTGTCTGATCTGACCAAAGAGAAATTTGCTGAAGTCAAGGAGCGCCTCAAGGGTGACTGCTGCTGCTGTGATGATGATGAGACGGAAGTCGAGGACAAGGACGAACCGGAAACGGTCTGACACTCTTTACGGACTGCAGACAAGCGGCCGAATGGCTCTGACCGGGTCTTAGGCCCAGGAAATGAGGGATTGCCTTGTTCATGTACACGGTACTTGCGACGATGATCACGATTGACCTGATGCAGCTGCTGCTCGGTCTCTTGATCTTGGTCGGGATTGTTTTAGGCGTTTATCTGATTATCACCTTGGCGCGGATGGCCGGCGCGATCAAGAAAGTGTCCTCACTGGTCGATGAAGTCGGCGAGCCTTTGGTTCAATCCGCCAGTCAGTTGCCCGATCTGGTCAAAAAGCTGGATGGCGTCGCCAAGGATATGTCTGTCGTGACCGAGTCGGCAAATCAAACTGTGCCAACGATCCTCAAGGATACGCAAGTGATGACTTCAACAGCCCGGGCCGGCGTTGAGGCTGTCGGCGGTGCAATTAAGCATGCCGGCGACGGTATTTCGTCCTTCTTCCATCCCCGTCAGGAAGACCAAGGCCCTTCGCTCGGCGGGATCCTGGAGATCGTCAGCCAGGTGATTTCCCTGATCAGCCTGTTCAAAGGCAGCGGGCGCAGCAAGACCAGCAAGCGGCGCAGAAGACGCTGACCCCAGCCGCTCCGGCGCAAGCTTTACGATTTGTCGTGATCAAGCAGCCGTTTCTGACGCCTTGCCGCTAATGACAATAAGAAAAAACCGGGATTGGCGGCAGCGGCGACCAGGTTGCTGATGCCCAGCGTTTGATCCAGAGTGTCACTGCCGTCGTCGATCAGGTACGTCCGGGTCGTCGGCGGCGCTTGCAGATCGGTTGCAGATAGATTGATCTTGCCATCTGCGACCTGCAGCTTGTCCAGCAGCTCGATCAGATCTGTTTCGAAGGTATCGAGCAGGTGGGCATAAGCATCAATGACTTGCCTGTTGAAAGCCGTAAAGGGATCATTCGGACCGCTGCGCATCATGGCGACATGATCCAGAAGTTGATCGACCAACTCCAGATAATCCGCCCAACCCTGGCCCAGCAACAGAGCGCCTGCCGTTTGCTGGGCTTTTTGCATGTCGTCCGCTGATGTCGCTCGCATCAATGCAGCTGTCTGCAGCGGCGCCTCGCTTTGCCAGATCTCAAGCCGCTTGGCGCCGGTCAGAAAGTCCTGGCGCAACTGATGGATCAGGCGGCGTTGCTCCTCGACCAGCAGCGAGTAGCGGGCCAGGGCCTGCCGCTGTTGGAAGAGCTGCCCTTCCACCACGCGCTGGGTATGATCGATCGCTTCGATAATGGCCCGGTCGCCGATCGGCCCGGCATCATCCGTGCCGGCCGGCGGCAGGTTCTGATAGGCCGGTGGCAGTACGGTACGGATCTGGTAACGCTCGATCAGGTCATCCTGCAAGGACACGTAAAAGCAGCTCTCTCCCGGATCGCCCTGTCGGCCGGCCCGTCCGCGCAGCTGGTTGTCGATGCGGACACTGCGGTGGCGGTTGGTGCCGATGACAAAGAGGCCGCCCTTGCCAGGATCTTCCAGTCGAATGTCAACGCCGCGCCCGGCCATGTTGGTCGAGAGGGTAATGGCGCCGCACTGGCCTGCCTGGGCAATCACCGCCGCTTCTGTGGCGTCTGAACGGGCGTTGAGGACGACACAGGGCAAACCAGCGGCACGGACCTGCTCGGCCAACTGCTCCGACTCCGCGACGCTGGCCGTACCGACCAGAACCGGCTGGCCGGCCTGATGCCGCCGGCGGATTTCCGTGACAATCGCCTGTTCCTTCTCGAACTGCAGCCGGAAGACCAGGTCTGGCCGGTCTATCCGCCGGCACGGCACATGGGGCGGGATCCGGGTGACCCGCAGGCCATAAAACAGATTCAACTCGGCCGCTGCCGAACAGGCAGTGCCGGTCATGCCGCACAACCCGGGATAGAGGGCGAGGAAATCGCGCAGGGTGATGCGGTTTAAGATGCGTCCTCGACTGCGACTGCTCAGCCCTTCTTTGATCTCGACTGCCTCATGTAAACCTTCCGGCCACTGCCGGTTCTGGATCACCCGCCCGGTAAACTCATCGATCAACTGGATGGAGCCGTCGCGCACCAGATAATCCACGTCACGGCGCAGCAAAGCTTCTGCTTGCAGGATCAGGCGGACCTGGGTCTGCAGGTGGACATGTGCCTCATCATATAAGTTGTTGATACTCAGGCGCCGCTCCAGCCAGGCCGCGCCGGCTTCGGTGATCAGGATATGCTCGGCAAACTCATCCAGGCGATAGTGCCGGCCGAGCTGCATAGCTGTTACGACCCGATAAAGGGCCGGGTCAATCGAACCGGCTGTGCTTGACCCGCCGGCAATAACCAGCGGGATGCGGGCTTCATCGATCAGAATCGAGTCGGCTTCATCGACGACCGCATAGTGAAAAGGCCGCTGGACCAGGTCTGCCGGAGTCCCGGCCAGAAAGCCGCGCAGATAATCGAAGCCGGCTTCTTTGGCTGTCAAGTAGGTGATGTCGGCCGCATAGGCTTGCCGCCGTTCCGACAAAGACTGGCCGGACTGGACGACAGCCACCTCAAACCCCAGTCGCTGATAAATCGGCCGCATCCATTCAGCGTCACGCGATGCCAGGTAATCGTTAAACGTCAGAACATGGACGCCCTTGCCCGTCAAAGCATTCAGGCAGGCGACAAACACCGCAACCAGCGTCTTGCCCTCCCCGGTATCCAGTTCGGCAACATGGCCCCTCTGCATGGCCAGGGCAGCCAACAGCTGGCTGTCGAAAACCGACCAGCCGAACTCCGCCTGTACGGCAGCACAGACCAAGGCAAAAAGTTCCGGCAGCACCTCCGGCAAACAATCGCCACAGCCGGCGCGCTCATCCCGGTCAGATCGGACGGTTTGCCGAATCGACTCAAGGCGCTGAGTCATTTCAACAGCAGAAAGGCCGCTCAAGTCCAGTTGGCGGATTTTGCACAAATCTTTGCGATAGGGCTTCAGGTTGGTTTCGACCAGTCGGTTAAACCTGGGCATGGCGTTCACCCGCAGATGTCGGACTAGTCAAACAAGAGCTCGCTGACCACATCCGGGTCGAGGCGGAACGGCGAGCCGACCCCTTCATAAAAGCCGTGTTTTTCGATCAGGTGGATGTTGAGGTCAGACCAGCGGAGTATTCGGTTTGCTTTCAGGTTGCGCAACGTGGTCAGACGTTTGTCGGCACGCAGATTGTCACGGAACGGGCATGGGATCTGGCCCATGAAATCTTCCACGACCACCTCATAATGCCGTTCGACCAGCACCGGCTTGCCTAAGCCGCTCTTGGCGGCGTCGGTCAGGGTGCGCAGGCGGGCAGCCACCGCCTGATCGGTCAGGTGCAACCGCTGCAGGGCGATCTGGTCGGTTTGGATGATCTCGCTCAGGCTGCGCGGGTCATCACCGAGAAATCCGCTCGCAGACAGCCGACCCGGTCTGAGGTTGTCTTCGATCTGGTTCCATTCAGGGGCTTGTTTCATGGTGCAGCGTCTCCCCTCTCGCCCGGCCTGCTGTCGGGCGACTTTAGAACTTGTCGTAAAAAATGGTCTCTTCCGTGAATCCTTTTTGGTTTAAAACGGACAGACAGGCATTGATCATGCCCGGACTGCCGCACAGATAGGCTTCTTTGTCCTGGCTGTCCGGCACATAACGGCTGACGATTTCCGTGATCAGGCCGGTCTCGCCCTGCCAGTCGTCAGCCGGTTCCGGCTTGGACAAACCGGGAATGAAGCGGAATTGGGGATAACGCGCGGCCAGATCGTTCATCTCCTGCACATAGTAAAGGTCAGCCCGGCGCACGGCGCCAAAGAAAAAAGTCATCTTGTATGGCAGCTCTTTTTCCAGAATATCCAGAATCAGGGAGCGGATCGGCGCCAATCCGGAACCGCCGGCGATCAAGACCAACTCGCTGCATGCGCCGCGCAGGTAGAAGTCGCCATACGGCCCGCTCAGCTTGACCGTATCGCCTGGCTTCAGCACCTGGTGAACATAGGTGGTACAGATACCCTCCGGTACCAGACGGACGATCAGTTCAACCGCGTGCTGATCCGACGGGGCGGATGCCATCGAATAGGCGCGGAAGACTTTCTCTTTGACCTTGCCGTACGGCTCGGTATAGAGCTGAACATACTGGCCGGCTTTGAAGCGGATGGCGTCCGGCTCCTCGAGCGTCAGGCGCAGGCCGAGGATATCGTGGGTCAGCCGGTCGATGCGTTCGATCCGGGTCATGAACTGGCGGATATTGAACAACTCTTCCGGGATCAGGATCTGCAGGTCGCGCTTGACTTTGATCTGGCAAGAGAGACGGATGCCCTGGCTGATTTCCTCGGCGCTCAGATAAGGTTCTTCCGTCGGCAGCAAGGGTCCGGCGCCATCGAGCACCCGGACTTTACACAGGCCGCAGGTGGCTTTGCCGCCGCAGGCCGATGGCAGGAAGATCGCCTGTCCGGACAGACTGGACAAGAGCGAGTCGCCGCCTTTGACGGTGAGCTTGCGTTCACCGCGGTTGATGTCAACCTGACAGTCGCCATAATTGTTGAGAAACAGCTCCGCCACGATGATGAACACCGACAGGACGGCGGAGACGGCGGCGAGACTGAGGACAGTAGTCAAGACGGCCATGCTGTTGCTCCTGATTCTTACTTACTGGACGGCGAAGATGCCGGAAAAACCGATGAAGGCTAAAGCCATCAGACCGGTGATGATGAAGGCAATGCCCGGTCCGGCCAAACCGCGCGGCAGCTTGTTGCGGGCGATTTTTTCCCGGATGGCGGCCAGGGCGCTGATCGCCAACCACCAGCCGAGGCCGCTGCCTAGGGCAAAAAGCAGCGCCTGGAACAACCCGTAATTACGGATGACCATGAACAAGGTACTGCCGAGGATGGCGCAATTGACCGTGATTAAGGGCAGGAAAATGCCCAGCTTGCGATGCAGATCCGGCAGGAAACGATCCATAGCCATCTCGATGACCTGGACGGAGGCGGCGATGACCATAATGAACACGATGTATTGCACGTACTCCAGACCCAGCGGCCGGATCACCAGATGGTAGATCGCGTAATTGACGCCCATGGTCAGGACTAGTACAAGCGAGACGGCCTTGCCCAGACCTGAGGCAGTCTTGTATTCGCCGGATATCGAGATGTACGAACACATGCCGAGGAAGTTGGACAAGATCATGTTGCTGGTCAGGATCGAGGCAAAGAAGATGACCCACGGACTGATCGACGGACTGTCAACCACGACGCGTCACCTCCTTGCTCTGCGCGGCCGGCTGGCCGGCTGCGTTCTTTTTGCGATCCATCCGGTTGGCGGCGATCCAGATCATGACGCCGATGATGAAAAACGCGGCCGGCGGCATGACCATGATCGTCCAGGTATCGATGCCGAGGACATTGACGGGCAGACCGAAGACGGTGCCGAAACCGAGCGCCTCGCGGATCAGGGCGATGGCTAAAAGGACCAGGGTGTAGCCGACGCCGGCAAAAAATCCGTCAAGCAGCGACGGCACCGGCTTGTTCTGGCGGGCAAAGGCTTCGGCCCGGCCCATGATGATGCAGTTGGTGATGATCAGGCCGACATAGGGTCCGAGCTGTTTGCTGATGTCGGGCAGCCAGGCTTTGATGATCAGGTCGACCAGGATGACGTAGGCGGCGATGATCAAGGTCTGCACAATCATGCGGACACGGTGGGGAATATGGTTGCGCAGCACAGACAAGGTCAGGCTGGAAAGGGCGGTGACAAAGGTCAGACCGAGGCCCATGACCAGGGAATTGGCCATCAGGTTGGTCACGGCCAGGCTGGAACAAATGCCCAGGATTTGCCGCACCACCTGGTTTTCCTGCCAGAGGTTGCGCTTGATTAACGCTTTGACCGTCTCGGCCATTACGGCGCCTCCTTCGTCACTAATGTCTCCTGCAGCAGCCGGTTGAGGATCTGCAGGACAGCGCGCGATGTCGATGTGGCGCCGGTGATGGCGTCGAGTTGATTGCCGCCGGCCGGACCATAAGCCAGCCCTTGCGTCGGGTCAATGGCCAGGCCGCGGAACTGCTCCTTGAAGGACGGCTCGTCGATCCGGCCGCCCAAGCCTGGGGTTTCATTCTGTTCGGTGAAAGTCAGGCCGACCACGGTCGACAGGTCCGGCGTGACCGCCAGGTAGCCGCGGATGGTGCCCCACAAACCGGCCCCGGCGAACGGCACGGCGTAGGCGTCAATGCTGCCGTCGTCGCCGGTTAGCGCATAGGCGTTCAATCCGGCGAAGACTTCCGGCCGGACCAGACTGGTAAACCGGTCCAGGATCGCCTGGTCACCGCCAGTGGTGTCCTCAGCCAGGGCTTCGAGTATGGCGCGCCGTTCGGCAATCAGGGCATTACGCGCGATCCTGGGCGACAGACCGACCTGAGTCAGCGAGAGGACGGCGCCGAAGGCGATGCTGACCAGGAGCATAAACACGATGGTATAGCCGTAACCGTTTTTCATGCCGCCTTCTTTCTGACCAGCAGACGGACCTGGCGATCAAGCAGAGGCGCAAAAGCGTTGGCGATCAGGATGGCAAACATGATCCCTTCCGTAAACAGGGAAAAACTGCGGATCAAAACGGCCAGGATACCGATCAGACCGCCGTAAATTATCTTGGCCACATCAGCGGTCGGCGCGGACACCGGATCTGTCGCCATGAAGACAGCGGCAAAGAGGAAGCCGCCGGACAGCAAGGCAAAAAGCGGATCCGGCACGGATACGCCGCCCAGATAGAGCCCGGTGCTGAGCAAGAGAAATCCGGCCACACAGGAGACGATGATCTTCCAGGACGCGGTGCGGGTGACGATCAGATAAACAGCAGCGGCCAGGATGAGCACAGCGCTCGTTTCACCGAGCGAACCCGGGATCAGACCAAGCAGCAGATCCAGATAACCGGTCATCGCCCCGCCGCCGCGCAGTTGCAGCATCGGCGTGGCCGAGGCCAATACATCCGGTCCGCCGTCATAACGCAGCAAACCGCCCGGAAAGGCTGTGAATGGCTGCGACCAGCGCACCGTCAGGTAAGCCGGAAATGAGACATAAATGAAACAGCGGCCGACCAGGGCCGGATTGAAAATGTTCTTGCCGAAGCCGCCGAAGACACTCTTGCTGAAAAAGATCCCGAAAGCGATGCCCAGCATGGCGACCCAATACGGCGTGGCGGGCGGCAGCGTCAGTGTGAAGAGAAAACATGATACCAGGCACGATTCCGAGACTTTGGCATCTTTACCGCTAAGCAGCCGGCTGCCGCCGTATTCGACGAGGATGCCGGTCGCCGTGACGACGGCCAGTAACACGAGCAAGCGCCAGCCAAACAAATAAACGGCCAGCAGCATAATCGGAATCAGGCTGAGCAGGACGCGGCGCATGATCTTCTGCTTCATGATGAGCGATCCGAGACGAATACGAAGTCCCCCCTCCCGGGCAAAGCGGCAGACTGGATTAGGAACAGTATAACGTACGAACCTGATGAATTCAAATGGTTGGCGAGGGCCCGATTTCGTTTATAATGGAGCCAGGCGGACCAGGATCCGCCACTTGAGGGGAGTGATTGTTCTGGACTTCTCCGCAACAGCCAATTCCACATTCATGTACGGACTCGGGGCATTAGTCGCAGCCTTTATCACCATCTTGTCGGGCGTTTTTTTGATCCGGGCCTGGCGGGCCGGCCGGCGCCAAGGACTGACGGCCGGCGTCATGCTCAAGGTGATCCGGACCAGTGCCGTCTTTACGATCGTGCCGTCGATCGCGATCCTGCTCGGCCTGATCACAATGGCCGGGGGGCTCGGCGTGCCGTTGCCCTGGATCCGGCTGTCCGTGATCGGCTCGGTGCAATATGAGTTGATTGCGGCGGACAGCGCCGCCCGTTCGGCCGGGCTGCCCGGCCTGCTGCTCCGCTATATGACGCCGGAGATCTTTGCCTCAGTCATGATCGTCATGACCGTCTGTATTCTGGCCGGCCCGGTTTTTAACTTGTTTTTCCTCAAGCGCTACCTCGGCCGGGTCAACCGGCTGCAGCAAAAGGACAACCGCTGGGGCAAGCTGGTCGTCGCATCCCTCTTCATGGGTATGATCTGCACCTTCCTCGGCAACCCGATCCTGACGGTGCGCGAGACGCCGCGCGCCGGCTGGATCGCCCTTTTGGTCATGGCTATCGCCGCCGTCATCTACGCCGGTTGTGATGCGCTGGTCCGGTATGGCAAGCAAAAGTGGCTGGACGGCTTTGCCTTGCCGATCAGCATGATCGCCGGCATGGTTGTCGCCGGCTTGATCGGATGAAAGGAGCGCTTATGAGCAGTCGCAGCCCCCACGACCAACCGGTCGTCCGCGCCCCCTACAGTGAAACGATCCATTTCGTCAGCCGGGTCTGGACCGGTCTGGGCCTGATCCTCATCCTGGCCATACCCGTCCTCTTCTGTCTGCGCTACCAGGTCTGGCCGGACGGCCAGGCCATCCTGGCCGGTCTGCTCAAGGTCGGCGTCATCTACTTGCCGATCGGGGTCATCGAAGCGATCACCTTCGGCCCGATCCTCGGCGGCGGCGCCTCTTACCTGGCCTTCATCACCGGCAATCTGACCAACCTCAAGATCCCCTGCGCCGTCAATGCGCTCGAGCAGGCCAAAGTTGAACAAGGCAGCGAAGCCGGTGAAATCCTCTCGACGCTGTCTGTCGCCACGTCATCGATCGTGACCAACCTTATCCTGGTCATGGGCGTCCTGCTCCTGATCCCGCTGACGCCGGTCTTGCAGTCGCCCGTCCTGACGCCGGCCTTTGCCAATGTCATCCCCGCTTTGTTCGGCGCGCTCGGCTACATGTTTATCTCACGCAACTGGCGCCTATCGGTCCTGCCGCTCTTGTTTATCCTCATCCTCTTCCTCACGCTGCCGCTGGGCATCGCCAAGACAATCAGCGGCGGCCTGATCCCGATCACCGTTCTGGTGACGCTGATCGGCGCGCGTGTGCTCTACAAGCGCAACTGGGTCTAAGGAGGCTACGCCCATGACAGCCGATCATAGCCACGCCGGCGAACGGACCAGACGCTATGCCGAGCACCTCGCCCAGATGGTTCGTGCCGAAACCGTGTCGGTCGGGCCGGGTGAGAGCTGTGCGAAGTTCCTGGCTTTACACCAGCTGCTGGAGACGCTCTATCCCCTCACCCATGCGTGTCTGGAAAAACAGGTGATCGGGTCGGCCAGCCTGCTCTATCGCTGGCCGGGACGTCAGGCCGGCCTGCAGCACGAGCCGGTTGTGCTCATGGCCCACCAGGATGTCGTCGAAGCGACCGGTCCCTGGACGCACCCGCCTTTTGCCGGCGTCGTCGACCAGGAGTGGGTCTGGGGTCGCGGCAGTATTGACGACAAAGGGCCGTTGTGCGCCATCTTTGAAGCGGTCGAGGCGCAGCTAGCCGCAGGCTTCACCCCGGAGCGAGACATCTGGATTGTCTCGTCGCACGACGAAGAGCCGATGGGCGCCGGCGCGGCAGAGATGGTCCGCTATCTGTCCGCCCAGCAGGTCCGCCCGATTCTGGTCCTGGATGAGGGCGGCGCAATCATTGACCGGCTCTTCCCCGGCGTAGAAGGCAAAGCAGCCGTCATCGGCGTCACAGAAAAAGGCTATCTCAACATCCGGATCACCGCTCGATCCGCCGGCGGACACGCCAGCACACCGCCCCGACACTCGCCGCTGGCTCGCTTGGCCAAGTTTATCACCTCTATTGAGGAGCACCCGGTCTTTCCGGCGCAGTTTAACGCAGTCACGCGCAGCTTGTTCACCTGTCTGGCGCCGCGCATGAAAGGGTTGCCGCGGCAAATTTTCAGACATCTCGGTCTGTTCGGCCCGTTCATGGCATTCATCTTGCCGGCGCTGGGCGGCGAGGCAGCCGCTATGGTCCGGACGACCTGCGCCTTCACGATGGCTCAGGGCAGCGGCGCGCCCAATGTATTGCCTGAATCGGCCAGTGTGACGGCCAATTTGCGCATCGCCATCCACGAGCGGTCCGGCCAGGTGCTGGAGCGGCTGGAAAAACGCGCCCGAGCCCACAAACTGACGATCGAGACGCTCTATGGCCACGAAGCATCCCCGGTCGCGCCGCAGCACGGTCCCGGCTACGACGGCCTGATCAACAGCCTGAAAGCGGTTTTCCCCGATGCGGCCCCGATGCCGTACATCATGCTGGCGGCCAGCGATGCGCATCACATGACCGAACTGACCGATTGTGTGTACCGCTTCTGCCCCTTTGAGCTCAATAAATCACTGCGGCGGAGCATACACGGCCTGGACGAACGCCTGCCGATCGCATCCCTTTGCAGTGCGGTTGACTTCTACCACGACCTGGTCGGCCGCTTCTGATTCATCAGCCGGTCAGTTTGTCGACGATGGCCAGGACTTCTTCGATCTTCTCTGCTTCCTGTCCGGTTTGGAACGCCTCACGGACACAGCCCTGCAGGTGAGCCCGGATCACGTCGTGGTTAACCTTGCGCAGAATGGCCTGCGTGGCCAGGAGCTGATACGAGACGTCCATGCAGGCGCGATCTTCTTCGATCATCTTGAGTAACCCGTCCAGCTGACCGCGCGCGGTCTTTAAAAGGCGGACGGCTCTTTCTTTGTCTGCTTGCATGATCAACCTCCGAGCCAGCCTTTTTGCTCCTTAATCGAGACGACCTTGTAACCGACCGCTTCGACAGCCCGGGTCATCTGATCGTCAGAAATCGCACTGTCCAGGCGGATTGCCGCGGTTTTCTTCTTGAGGCTGACTTCGGCATGCACGCCGGGCAAGCTATTAAGCGCCCGCTCGATCCGGCCCCGACAATGCTCGCACTTCATGCCGCTGATCTGCATCACTTTTTTCATGGCATCCATAACCCTTTCCTGATCGATTGCGCCGGCTGGGACGGCTCAAACCGCCTCAGGCGCAGGTCACTAGTCACGACGCTGAACGAACTCAGGCTCATGTCGGCTTGTCCGTCATGTTCAGCCCGCATCTCGCCGCTCAAGAGGTTGACCTGGACCGAATAGACAAATACGATACCCCCAGAGGGGTGCCGTGCAATCAGTATGAACGGGCTGTCTGGACTTGTCAAGTTGCCTGGCAACGCCGGTAACGCAGGGTACACAGCTTGCCAGACTCGCCGATCTAATTGATTTTAAGCATGGGACTATGGTAGGATGAAGGCGTTGAAAACTACGGCAACAGCCAATCATGCGTCTGGTCGATCTGGGATCGGTTCCGGCTGGAGCAGTACAGTTCTGGAGGAAGCCTGTGAAAAAACGAATTGTCATCCTCGGCGCCGGATATGCCGGCATTTTGACGGCCAAAAAACTGGCCAAGCAGTTCAAGAAACAGACAGATATCAGCCTGACTATCATCGACAAGAACAGCTACCACACCATGCTGACCGAACTGCATGAAGTGGCGGCTAACCGGGTCGAAGAAGAGAGCATCCGGGTCAGTCTACAAAAAATCTTTGCCGGCCGGCGCATCGACGTTGTACTCGATACCATCCGCACCATTGACTACACCGGGCAGGTTTTGACCGGCGACCACGGCACGTATCCGTATGATTACCTCATTCTGGCCTCCGGATCGCAGCCGGCTTTTTATGGCATACCGGGTGCAGCTGAACACTCGCTCAAGCTCTGGTCCTATACGGATGCTGTCAAACTCAAAGAGCATGTCATCCATACCTTTACCTGCGCCATGAATGAGGCGGATCCGGCGGTGCGCCGCCGGCTGCTCACCTTCTGCGTCTGCGGCGCCGGTTTTACCGGGGTGGAGATGGCCGGCGAGCTGGCAGAATGGGTGCCGACCTTGTGTGAACATTATGAAATCAAGCGCAGCGAGGTTCGCATCGTCGAGGTTGACTTGCTCGATCGCGTCATCCCGGTTCTGTCGCCCAAACTGTCTGCCAAAGCCCTGCGTCGTTTGGTCAAGATGGGCGTCGAGGTGATCCTCAAGACCAGTGTCTGCAAGGTTGGCCCTGATTTTATCGAACTGGAGCGCGACGGTGTCTGCGAGCGCCTGGATACGGCCTCCGTGATCTGGACGGCCGGCACGCAAGGCTCGGACATCGCTCTTGCTTCGACCGATCTCAAGCAAGTCGGCCGCGGCCGGCTGCAGACTGACGCTTATCTGCGCGCCGAAGGCCATGAAAACGTCTATGTCGCCGGCGATAATACGTTTCTGGTGCCCGAGGGCTCTGCTGTGCCGGTGCCGCAGATGGTCGAAAACTGCGAGCACGCCGCCAAGAATATCGCCCGCAACCTCCAGGTTGCCGTGACCGGTCAGGGTCAACTGACCCCCTATAAGCCCGCGTTTCACGGTGTCATGGTCTCAATCGGCGGCCGCTATGGCGTCGCGCACGTCGGTGCGGAGGGCAAGCGCATCTCGCTGCCGTCCTTCCTGGCCATGTTTACCAAACATTTTATCAACATCATCTATTTCCTGCAGCTTTTAGGCTGGAATAAAGTCTTCAGCTACATGAAGCACGAATTCTTCACGGTCCGGAAGTGCCGCAGTTTCGTCGGCGGCCATTTCTCCAACCGGACACCCAGCTTCCTGCTTGTCCCCCTGCGCATGTTCCTCGGCTTTATCTGGCTGTTTGAGGGCATCAAGAAGATCGGCGAAGGCTGGCTGGAATCGCCGAAACTGGTCTTGTTCTTCCGCGGCGCCAATCAGTTTTTTGAGGGCATCATCAACGGCACGGCTGGCACCGATGTGACTGCCGGCGCCACCGGAGCCGTCGCGGACGGTCAGGTCCTGATCAACTGGGACATTCTCGGCTTCCTCAAGATCATCCTCGTTCAGGCCGGCGACGTCGCGCTGAAGATCCAGTTCAGCCTGATGGACTGGTTCCGCGATACCGTCATATACGCCAGCGGCAACACACAGATCTTCTTTCAGGTTGTCATCGTCTTGTCGGAAATCATCATCGGATTGCTCCTGCTCGGCGGTTTGTTCACCACCTTGTCTTCGGCCTACTCGATTGTCCTGCAGGCTTTGTTTGTCATGACCACCGGCTTATACATGGGCACCTGGTGGATGGCTTTTGCCGCTTTTGCCCTGATCATCGGCGGCGGTCGCACGTTCGGCTGCGACTACTATGTTATCCCTTGGCTCAAGGAGCGTTGGCGCAAGTTCAGGTGGGTGCGCAAACTCTACCTGTACCATGACTGATCAAGCCCAGGCGCCCGGCTTGAATCCAACCGAACCCGAGACAGTCACTGCGGCCGACCAGGCGCTGATGGCTGTACGCGCGCGCATGGCCGATATACTGGGACGGAGC
>Ga0351928_1006_pt1 | contig 38603 bp, 36 predicted proteins | sample BONcelHT113001E8_FD_206858 | JGI IMG/M metagenome (GOLD analysis project Ga0351928, IMG submission 206858) | Enriched cells from coal bed in the Powder River Basin, Montana, United States - BONCAT cells T11 rep2 HSBNCT.T11.300.1.E8 ... | reverse complement strand
CCCCGGGCCCTGGAAGAAAACGTGGTCTACGCCTATCCCTTCGATGGATACTGGCGTGACGTCGGCACCGTTCAGGCTTACTGGGACGCGAACATGGACCTCCTCGATCCTACGTCCGGGATAGACCCGGCATCGTGGAAGACAATGACAAATATTAATGCCGGCGGACCAGTTTTTGACAGGCCCCCCGTCTGTGTATCATCCAGCGCCCGCGTGACGCGTTCCATCGTATCTCCCGGCTGCACCGTCGAGGGACATGTGGAGAATTGCGTCCTTTCGCCCGGCGTAATAGTGGAACGCGGTGCTTTCGTCCGTGATTCCATCATCATGCATGACTGCCGCATAAGCGAAGGTGCACGGGTCGAGCGCTCCATCGTCGACAAGGAGGTGGTCGTGGGAGCACATACCGCGGTCGGCCTCGGGGATCCGAACACGGTCAACGTGACTCATCCGGAACATCTCTATTCGGGTCTCACCGTCATCGGAAAACGGACGATCATCCCCGGCGGGATCACCATAGGCACGAACTGCGTCATCGACCCCATGCTCGGACCCGGGACGTTTCCGCGGGAGGTCGGCAGCGGAATGACCATAGCCGGAGCATAAAGGCCACGGGTATCTATGAACGAGACCGTAATTCAGAGAGATGATGTTCACGCAAAAGTGACGGATATCGGCGAAGCCGACATCCTCGTCGGCATACCGAGCTACAACAACGCCCGGTCCATCGGCCACGTTGTGCGGGCCGTCCAGGCAGGCTTTGCGAAGTATTTCCCTGAAAGGAGGACGGTCCTCGTCAACTCCGACGGGGGATCCACGGACGGCACGATGGATGTCGTCCACGACACCGCCATCGATGATTTCCGTTCCATCCTGCTTGCGCACAGGGTCGAATCCTTTTCGAAGCTCGCCATTCCCTACCACGGGATCCCCGGCAAGGGAAGCGCTTTCAGGACCATTTTCCAGATAGCGCGGGCGCTCAATGTAAAAGCGTGCGCCGTGGTGGACTCCGATTTGCGCAGCATCACCCCCGAGTGGATAGAATTGCTCATCAAACCCGTCATCGACGACGGCTACGACTACGTGGCTCCCCTTTACCATCGTCACAAGTACGACGGGACGATCACGAACAGTATAGTCTATCCCCTGACGCGGGCCCTCTACGGAAAGAACGTGCGTCAGCCGATAGGAGGCGACTTCGGCTTCTCGGGGAGACTCGCACAGTTCTATCTCACCAAGGATGTCTGGGAAACCGATGTGGCCCGCTACGGCATAGATATCTGGATGACCACGACGGCCATCGCCAACGATTTTCGCATCTGCCAGGCCTTTCTGGGGGCGAAGATACACGATGCCAAGGACCCGGGGGCCGACCTCTCCGCCATGCTCTACCAGGTCGTAGGGGCAACTTTCGACCTTATGGAGGAATACCCCGAGACATGGAAGCGCGTAAGGTCCGCGGAGTCGGTGCCCGTGTTCGGTTTCACATACGAGGTCGGTCTCGAGCCTGTCAGTGTCAACATACAGAGGATGATCGACAAGTTCACCCTGGGCACGAGAGAACTTGGCGCCGTCTGGGAAAACATCCTGTCGGGGGAAACCCTGGGTTTCCTGAAAAACTTGGCCGATGCGCCCCGGGATGCTTTCCACATGCCCGACACGGTGTGGGTTGATATCATATACAGCTTCGCCCTTGCGGCACATCGCAACGTCCTCAACAAGGAGCACCTTCTTAAATCCCTCACCCCGTTGTATATCGGGCGCACGGCATCATTCGTCCTCGAGGTGTGGGAAGGCTCAGGGCCGGAGGTGGAAGAGAAGATCCACAATCTCTGTGAAGTATACGAGAAGTTCAAGTCGTCCTTCTCGAACCGATGGAAGTAATATGAAAGGGGGCCTTACATGAACTTTCTTCAAAGGATCATTATAGAACCTTTCGAGAGCTCCTACGAAAAGTTCCTCACATTTATGCCTAATTTTCTCACCTCACTGGCGCTTCTCATCCTGGGTATCGTTCTTGCGGCAGTACTGAGAATGATCTTTCTGCGGATCTTCCGCGCCGTCAACCTCGACAAGGCTGCCCAGCGCCTCGGGCTTTTCGAGATGCTTCTCAAGGGCGGTATCAGGGACTCCCTTTCGGCCTTCATCGCGAGGATCATCGGGTGGCTCACCATCTTCACCTTCGCTGTCGTGGCGGTGCAGACGCTGAAGATACCCACCGTCGAGCATCTCCTGGAACGCTTCTTCCTTTATCTTCCTAATGTCTTTACGGCAGCGGTGATCCTTCTCTTCGGCTATCTTTTCAGCAATTTCTTCGGACGGACCGCCCTCATTGCTTCCGTCAACGCAGGGATGAGAAGGGCGGGCCTCGTGGGCAGACTCGTCAAGATTACCGTCTTCATTCTTTCGGCCACAATGGCCATGGAACAGCTCGGCATCGGCAGAGATACTGTCCTCATAGCCTTTGCCATCATCTTCGGCGGCATAGTCCTCGCCCTCGCCATTGCCTTCGGTTTTGGCGGCCGGGATATTGCCAGAACATACCTGCAAAGGAACATCGGGGAAGAGAAAGAGGATGAGGGGAAGAGGGACGATATCAATCCGTTGTAGAGTTTTATGTTGTGAGGTGTTAAGTTTTGGGTTGAAGATCCTCACCGTCCGAATTCTGCACCCTTCTTTTCATTGACAGCCGGTTGAGAATTCTGTTCTTATTCTGAGAAATACAACGACAGGGAGATGGCTGCGGATGATCGAGTTCAGGAAGGTCGAATCGGAGAGCACTTTTCTGGACCCGCGAAAGGGCTTTACACCCACCACGGTGCGCTTCCAGGTACGTGTGGACCCGTTGACGGGGAGGTCCTGCCACTTCTCCCATTTCGGCGCCATCAAACCCCAGAGGCTCGACCTTGCCGTGTATCACGACCCCGCCGTAAAGGGTTTCTGTCCCTTTTGCAGCGAACACCGTGAAAGGGCAACACCAAGATTCATGCCCGAGGTAATCCCCGAAGGGAGACTGAGCCGCGGAGAGGCGTTCCTCATACCCAATCTTTTCCCCTACGACATCCACAGTGGTGTCGTCGTCATGACCGACGATCACGTCGTCGCTCTCAAGGACCTCACGCAAGAGAGGCTCCGTGACGCCTTTTCCCTGGGTTTCGGGTTCCTGCGCCGGATAGCGGCCCTCGACGGATCATTACCCTATCACCTGATGACCTGGAACTACATGCCGCCTTCAGGGGGAGGCCTTGTACATCCCCATCAGCAATACTTCGCCACCGCATACCCCGGCAACCAGTTCATGGACGAGATGTCGGCATCCCAGCGTTTTGCAGAGCGCCACAGGCTAAATTACTGGTATGCCCTGGCGAGGCAGGAGGCAGCCGGCAACGAGCGTTACATCGCAAGGATCGGCTCCGGGCACTGGATCGCCCCTTTCGTTTCGCTTGGGCTGCTCGGAGAGATCCTGTGCATCTTTCCCGATGTCTTTTCTCTCCAAGACCTGTCCGGCGACGATATCGACGATCTCGTAGCCGGTCTCGAGCGGATCTTCCGCTATTATGAGGCCGCAGGGATCTTCAGCTTCAATGCGTCCCTGTGCCTCGGTCCCCCGGAGCAGGAGCATTTCAGCTGCTACTTTCGCATCGTCCCCCGGACATTCCTCAACACGCGGGACTATGCCCCCGACCTCAATTTCTTCCAGGCCATCCTCTCCGAACCCATCTGCGTGGTCCTGCCGGAAGACCTCTGCAGGGATGTAAAGCCCTACTTCAAATAAGAACAATTGTCCCAGGTTTCAGGCTCCAGGTTCCACGCCAAAGGCATGAATCGGAGGTCGGCCGATCGCTGACACGGAAAGATATTTCCAGTCTTTGTCTCTAACTTGAGACGTGAGACATGGAACCTGGGACTATCTTTTCCTTGCATCATCCTTGTCCTATGCTATAGTTCCTATATGGATCTCCTTGAACTGGCGACAAAAAACAGGAGCCACCGGCGCTTTCAGGAGAGCGAGCCTGTGAGCACGGAACAGCTGGAAAACCTCGTGGAACTCGCCCGACTTTCGCCGTCCGCGGGCAACCTCCAGTCCCTCAAGTTCCTCCTTTCCAACGACCCCGTCCGCAATGAGTCCATTTTCTCCTGCCTCGTCTGGGAGGATTACATCAAGAGTTCCCACGGGCCTGCCGAAGGCAGACGGCCGGCGGCATACATAGTCGTCCTCGGGGACACATCCATTACAGAAGACTTCTCGTGCAATCACGGGATCGCCGCGCAAAGCATATTGCTCGGCGCGACGGAGATGGGTCTCGGCGGCTTTATGTTCGCACAGGTCGACAGGGAAAGGTTGGCGTCGCTCATCGGGATACCCCCGAGGTACCAGGTGCTGCTCGTCATCGCCCTGGGCGTTCCCAGGGAACGCGTCGTCGTCACGGAGGCCCGGGACGGGAACACCGCTTACTGGCGCGACATCAACAAGGTCCACCACGTTCCCAAACGCCCTCTGGCGGAGATCATCCTGGACCTTTGAGAACACGTTTCAGGTTTCAGGTTTCAGGTCTTGAACAGCAATAAGGAAGATGGTATGACAGTGCTCGAACTTGTTACGAAGAGCAGAAGCTGCCGGCGGTTTTACGAGGACAGGGCGATCAATCTGCGGCAGCTTAAGAGTCTCGTTGAGCTTGCCCGTCTTTCGCCGTCGGCAAGGAACCTGCAGCCCTTGAAGTTCATCCTGTCCCATGACACCCGGAAAAACGCCGCCATATTCTCCTGTCTGGCCTGGGCGGGTTACCTCACGGACTGGCCGGGCCCGGGGGAAGGTGAAAGACCGGTCGCCTATATAATCATCACAGGCGATACGTCGCTCACGAAGGACTTCGGGTATGATCACGGGATAGCCGCGCAAAGCATGCTGCTCGGTGCAGCCGAAATGGGTCTCGGCGGATGCATCCTCGGAAATATACAAAGGGACCGCCTGAGAGACCTTCTCAAGATACCTCAACGGTACCGAATCCTTCTTGTCATCGCCCTCGGGGTGCCCAAGGAACAAATTGTCGTCGAGGAAGTAAAGAACGGGGACATCAAATACTGGCGAGATGCCGACAAAGTCCACCACGTCCCGAAACGCAGCCTCGAAGAGATAATACTGACAATCTGAGAACCGTTCCAGGTCTCACGTTTCAGGGAAAGGCAGAACCAGAGACAGATTGTTGAAGACAGGGCAAGACCGGGTCTTTCTTCTTTTGTCTGAGACATGGAACCTGAAACGGTCTTCTATTTCCTGTCCAGCAGTTCCCTTACCTTCCTGAGAAGCAGTGTGGCTGACACGGGCTTTGCCAGGTATTCCAAAAGCCCGTCATGGATACCTTTATCCATTATCACGTCCGCCGCATACCCGCTGACAAAGAGCACCTTTGCATTCGGCCGGACCGCGGTGATGTCGTCGTAGACCTGCTTGCCATTCTTCTTCGGCATGACGACGTCGAGAATGGAGAGGTCTATCTGATGAGAGAATTCGTTAAAACGCCCGATGGCCTCCTGTCCGTCGACCGCCTCTATAACGCTATAGCCGGCCTTGCGCAGTATCTCCCTGGTAAGCTGCCGCACATTCTCATTGTCTTCCGCTATCAGGATAGTCTCGCTGCCACCCTTGAAGGCCTGAGCGGCCCCACGCCGGTGCGCCGCTTTCCCTTTCGCGACGGGAAGGTAGACCGTGAACGTCGTCCCCGCGCCGGGGGCGCTCATTACGTCAACAAAACCTCCATGCTGCTTGACTATGCCGTAGACAATGGAAAGACCAAGACCGGTGCCTCTACCCGGCTCCTTTGTCGTGAAGAAAGGTTCAAATATCTTTTCCCGTATGCGGGGGTCGATGCCCGTGCCGGTATCGACGACAGAGAGGGCGGCGTAATTTCCTGTTTCGCCGAAACCCCGCCGGACAATGAAGTCCTCATCGATCGATACGACATCGGCGGAGATCATCAGGGTTCCGCCATTCAACATGGCATCCCGGGAGTTCGTGGTGAGGTTCATGAGGAGTTGATAGATCTGTGTCGAGTCCGCGAGTATGGTACAGCTTTCGCGGGGAAGGGAAATCTCAAGTCGCACGTCCTCGGGAATCAGCCTCTCGAGCAGTTTCTGCACCCCTTTTACCAGGTCGCCCAGCTTCTGGAGCTTCATCTCCATTACCTGTTTTCTCCCGAAAGCAAGGAGGCCAGCGGTAAGCTGCGCGCCCTTTTCGGATGCCTGGCTGATCTCATCGACATACACCTGATGGGGATCGTCCTGTACCAATTCGGTCTCGAGAAGACTACAGTAGCCCATAATCGTGGTGAGGATGTTGTTGAAATCGTGGGCGATGCCTCCGGCCAGTTGCCCGATGGCCTCCATTTTTTGGGCCTGCTGAAGCTGTTCCTCGAGTATGGCCTCTTTCGTGATATCGAGAAGGGTCCCCGTGGCCGCCGGTCTCCCCCGATAGTTCAACATACTTCCAAGCACCTCCACTCTGGCGATGGAACCGCTCTTGCGCACGAGCCGGAACCTGTACTGGATGCTTCCCGCCTCACCTCCAAAACGCTTCCACAGGTTCTCTTCGACGATGCTCCGGTCTTCACCATAGACAAGATCGAGAGGCGCCAAACTGTCCACGACTTCATCATAACCATAGCCGATGATCTCGCAGAACCTGCGATTCGCGTACCTGAAGAGACCGTCCTGGATTATGTAGAAACCGGCGAGGGATTCCTCGGCAACGCTGCGGTACTTTGCCTCCGATTCCCTGAGCAGTTCTCCGGCCGTTTTGAGCTCCGATATATCGGTAACGACGCCGACGATGCCGCCTATGGAGCCGTCAGGCTTGTGGAAAGCGGCCTTGCGGACAATAAGGTCATGAACACACCCTGAGGGGTCGGTGACCACCGAATCGTACTCAAGGATTCCCGGTCCTTTCAGGAGATCCCTGTCCTTACCGGCATGGATCTCCGCCCTGTCGGCGGGCTCGATGTCAAAAACAGTCTTCCCCTTTATAGTGTGGCGTGAGACACCGTAGTATTGTTCGAAAGCCCTGTTGCACTGAATGAATCTTCCTTCCGGATCCTTTATGAAAATAGGGTTCGGCATGGTGTCGATGAAAGTCTGGAGAAATTCCACCTGTTCCTCCAGCTTCTTCTGGGCCTCAATCCGTTTCGTTATATCCCGCATGAAAACGAGGGTAACGGGCTCGCCCTTCAAGGTTATCACCGAAACAGCCGCTTCGAAGAATATGACCCTTCCGCTTATGTCGATTACCCTCAACTCGTACCGCGTGGGAACATTCCTGCCCGCCTTGCGCTGCCGGCGATAATGTTGTATGCGGTCATAGTCATCGGGATGGATGAATCGGCCAACACTGGTTCCCAGTATTTCATCGGTACTATGGAGCCCCACGGCCTCGAGGTACCTCTGGTTGACATAGACATAAAAACCGTCCCTGAATATGGCCACGCAATCATTGGAGTTCTCGATGGCCACGCGATATCGTTCCTCGCTTTCGCGCAGGGCCTCCTGTGCCTCTTTCTGGGCCGTAATGTCCGTTACCACACCTTCGATATAATGCTCCCCGCTGTCGAGGCGGGCCGAGACAAGAGCCCAGAAGACGCTTCCGTCCCCCCTTAGCATCCGGACCTCGTGACGGTCTATCTCCTTCTCGCGTCTGATTGCTTCTGTGATGCGCTCGCGATCCCGGGGGTCCGCGTAGAAATCTGCCGCATGCAGGTTCCCGCTATTATCGATCCCGAACATTTTCGACAGAGTGAGGTTGGCATCAAGGATCCTTCCATCAACGAGGGAACTCCTGAACATTCCGGCGGGCGAATTCTCGAAGAGGTAGCGATACTTCACCTCCCTTTCTTTCAGTTGCTCTTCCGCCTTCTTCTTCTCCGTGATATCCGTCGCTACATGGGCAACACCCAGAAGCCGTCCCGATTCATCCACGATGGGCGCGCACGACACAAGAAATGTTCCGTGTATGGTCCCGATCTCCATCTCCACTGTCTCAAGGTTCCCCAGCGTAAGAACGGAACACATGGGGCAGCCCCGGGCGGGCTCGTTCATGTCGTGCATCACCTCGTAGCATTTTCTCCCGATGAGTTCACTTTCGGTGGCACCGGCTATCTCCTGCGAACTCTTGTTGGCTGCGACAATGGTAAATTCGGTATCGAGAACCAGGGTGGGTTGGGGTGTTGCCCTGAGAAAACTTTCCCACTGCCCGACCATGTATCTGAGTCTGGCGGCGACAGAGAGACTGTTTCTCCTCCCCGCACGAACTCCTAACGTTGATACCGGTCTCGTGCGGTATGGATGTAACCTGTCGGGCTGCTCAGGCGGCCTCTTTTTCATGTGCACCCGTTGTCGTGTCTGCAAAAACCCCGATATATTCAATGATACATCATTCCTTCCTCAGGTCAAGAGAAACGCATGCCCCGACGGCATGATTCACCCTTTGACAGGAGGCCGGAAAGGAGGATAAAGTAGACTCAAAGGAGTCTGTGTCATGAAGATCCGCATCATTGCAGGACCCATATCCATCGAAGCGGAGCTTGCCTCGACGCCCTGCGCTGAGGCAGTCGCCGCGACTTTGCCGATCACGGCCTCCCCGAACGAATGGGGTAACGAATTCTACTTTGAAATACCCGTCCATATGGCTCTCGACGAGACCGCGACGCGCACGGTAAAGGTGGGCGACATCGGATACTGGCCGCCGGGAAACGCCATAGCAATCTTTTTCGGCCCCACCCCGCTCTCCACGGGGCAAGACCCCGTACCGGCGAGTGAGGTCAATATTGTCGGCAGGATAACGGGTGACCCGGTGATTCTGAAAAAAGCCAGAGGCGCGTCCTCTATCCGGCTTGAACCGGCAACGTGATGGCAGGACGACCGCAGAATGTGCCGGATCCATCGAAAAGGCCGCTTCTGACAGTCGCGGCGCCCGTCGCCGACCTTCTCTCCGAACCATCCGCTGCAGCGCAGAGACTGACACAGCTCCTCTTCAACGAGGTCCTGCGCTGCCTCGGCGAGGAAGGAGACTGGTACATGGTTGAAGCCCTCGAGCAGCAAAAGCTCACCGGTGAGGGCTGGCGAGGCTACCCCGGATGGGCAAGGAAGGATGGCGCGACTTTCATCGAAAACCGCCCCGTTCTCGATGGCACCGTTACGCGAGGCACTGTTGCGTCCGTATTTTCGGCGCCCCCCGTCTATCTGTCGGCCGGAACAAGGGTGGAGATGCTGGCGAAACATAAGGAAAACCTCGTCGGCATACGCCTGCCGGGCGGCATGGCGGCATGGGTCCCAAGCGCCGACATCCGGTTAACGGGTGCCGTCGAAAGCCCTGCCGTAAAGAGGGGGCAGATCATCGAAACAGCCATGTCCTTCATCGGAACCCCCTACCTGTGGGGAGGGCGAAGCACGTTTCTCCACCCCATCCGCCGGAATCTTCCGGTTTCCGATGCCGGGGACGCCTCTGTGGAAACGGGGGTTGACTGCTCCGGTCTCGTCAATCTTTCCTATCGCACCGCCGGGATCGATATTCCCCGGGATGCATGCGATCAGCACGCTGCGGCAAAGCCCCTTCCCCTCGGGCAACTCAAACCCGCCGACCTCATATTCCTTGCCCCCGGTGAAGGCCAGCAGGTAAACCATGTGATCCTCTATCTCGGCGGAGAGCGATGCGTCGAAGCCGCCGAAACGGGCAGGCCCGTGGAGGTAGAGACATTCACCTCCCGCTTCGGGTACGGATACAAGGAGATGATGAGGAGGGTTCCCTCACGCGAATCCCGGCAAATATACTGCGGTTCTTTCTTCGAAGAAGGGTGGACAGGAACGGACGGGGCCAGGGTTTATGACAGGCGATGAGATAAAGTACATCCACGTGAGGGCTGTAGTCCGCCCCCTGAAAACAACCTTTTCCACCTCTCTGGGGCGGAAAAGCACCATGTGGAGCGTCATCGTCGAGGTCGGTCTCAGGGACGGGTCGAAAGGGAGGGGAGAATGTGCGACGAGCTTCGTCCTTCCCCATGAGACCATCGACAGGATACAAGAGATAGTCCGCGAAGAAAGGCACGATCTCATGGGGAGAAGAGCGGCCCATTTCCCCGGGATCGCGGCGTCGCTGCGTCAAAAACACCCTTCCTTTCCCATGACCGTGTCCGGGCTGGAGACGGCCCTATGGAGGGCATATCTCCAGAACACCGGCACAGACGAGACGGCATGGTTCGGAGGGGCCCTGCGGCGCATCGAAACAGACATTACGATACCCCATACGACGGATGAGAACATCCTTCACGACTGGGTAGGGCGAGCCGCGCGGAAGGGCTTCGCCGTGTACAAGATCAAGGTGAGCGGCGAAGAGACGGATGACAGACGGCTCATCGCCTCCGTCACTTCCATTCTCGAAGCCCGGGGTATCCGCTACAGCCTTCGGCTCGACGGCAACCAGGGCTTTACGGAGGCCACCTGCCTTGCCTTCGCCGACTACGTGATAAGAAAAGGCTACCCCGTCGAACTCTTCGAACAGCCCTTGCAAAAGGACGATCATCGAGGCCTCAGGGAGATAACGAGGTATTCTCCCATTCCCGTCATTCTCGACGAAACCGTCTTTTCTGCCGACGATATGGAGCGGGCCCTCAACGAAGGGCTCGGTCACGGCGTCAACATCAAGACGGCGAAGAGCGGGATCACCGAATCGCTCTCCATCATGAAGCTCGCGAAAGGACAGAATCTGAAGCTTATGGCCGGCTGCATGACGGAAACGATGACGGGCCTTTCCGCGGGCATCGCCATGGCAATGGGAACGGGCGCCTTCGACTACATCGATCTCGATTCAATACACTTCCTTCACCATCGCAAGAGGTATGGAGAGATCATCGTGGAGGGGGCGGAGTACCGAAGGAAGGGGACAGGGGACAGGACATATTGAAGGCGGTTGCTGCCAGCAGCGGACGATCGATCCCTCCTATTGGTCCTATAGGTCCTATCGTCTGTCCCGCTCCTCATCTCCTTTTCCCTGTATCCTATCCCCTCTTCTCTGTTCCCTGATCCCTTCTCTTCTGCTATAATTGACCATCCATGCTGTCATACGACGGAGTTTCTCTTCCTGAAAGAATGGGCCGTTCCCTGCGTGTCGCCGGGATCGTTCTCCGTGAGTCCTTGAGGTCCTTCCTCGGCAACAATGACTTCGAGATGTCCGCTGCCCTTGCGACGTACAGCTTTTTCTCCCTTGTCCCCCTGCTCTTCCTGATGGTCGGCTTCGCCTCGGGCACTGAAAGCGCGGCCGCCTCTCTGATCGCCGGTGTCGAAGGCCTCATCGACCATCTCTTCCCCCGCATACGGGATTGGATGAGCGTCGAGTTCTCGGTGGTGAACAGGCATCCTCTCACTCTCGGCGCTGCCGCCGCCATCGCCGTCTTCATCGCCGCCATGTCACTCGTGGATTCACTGAGAACCACCTTTTTCAAGATCTTCAGAAAGGATCCGCCGCCGTCCCTCCTTCTGGTCCAACTCGGCAATGTTCGCCGCGCAACTATCATGTTCCTTCTCTTTGTGGTACTCATCGGTGCCGAGATACTCTTCCTTCACTTCTCCGCCTTTCTGCAGGCTCGCGGCGTCACGCTCTCGGGCGTCGGGAACGTCCTCTTCTCGATCTGTCTCGCCACCATCTGTATGGCCCTCTTCTATTCCATTTTTCTTCCCGTGAGACTTGCGGCCATCAAGCTCTTATGCGCCTCCTTCATCTCCGCGGTCCTTATCATCGCAATGAGGGAGATATTCGCATTCGTCATAAGGACAAATCCCGTATACGGGGAGACCTTCGGTTCCCTGAAGGTCCTCTTCGTAATGATCGTATGGGTTTATTATTGCTTCCTTGTCATTCTTTTCGGGGCCGAGGTAGCCGTCAACACAGAGAAGCGCGACGCCCTTCTCTTGAAACACCTCTTCGCCGGACATGTCAGGAGGTCTCTTCCTACGGGACTGCTTGCCAGGTTCATCACCCGCAACAGCCGGGATGATATTATATTCGAGGAAGGCGACACAGGCGGCGCCATGTACTATGTCGTCTCCGGCGCCGTGGATATCATTCGTGGCGGCAGATGCATGAGGACCATGAACGCGGGGGACTACTTCGGCGAGATATCGATGCTCCTTAGCACTCCCCGGTCGGCAGGCGCCCGGGTGGCCGCCGAGTCCACCGAACTCATTGCCATATCCCGGGGAAACTTCGACATAATCCTCCGCGAGAACGCCCCCATAGTGCTGTCCATCCTGAAGGAAATGGCCGGCAGGCTCAAAGACACGGACGAATCGTTGTTCGGGCATCAACCTGACGGTTGATGAGCATACGGGTCGGCGCTTCGCGCTTGCGGGTAAACGAGGCCTTGTGCGCGCTTGCGCGCAGACCCGTATGCCCGTCTACGTTTTTTTGTTTGTCACCGACACATGGAGGCTGCCCTTGTGGAGGGTGATCGAGAGGGGTTCGCCCGGCGAGACCGCCGAAGAGTCGGTGATGACGACGCCGGTGTCGACCTTTGAGGTTATGGAGTAACCCCTCGCCAGGATCGCAGTGGGGTTGAGGTCGCCCATCCTCTGGGCGAGGGCGTCGGATCTTGTGCGGATGTTCTTCATGTAAAGCTGGAGGCTGTGGGTGAGACTGCCTGTGAGGTCATCGAGGTAAAGGCGGTGGGAGGTAAAGAAGTCCTTTCTGTCCTTGAACTCCATGACGTTGCTGACAAGCATATACCGGGCTTTTTCGAGTTTCTTCTCCATCGCCTGACACAGAGAATCCTTGAGGTCGTCGATGCACCGGGCGACCTCGTTCTTATCGGGGACGACAAGGGCAGCGGCTGCTGTCGGGGTGGGAGCGCGCACGTCGGCGACGAAGTCCGCTATAGTGAAATCGACCTCGTGGCCCACGGCGGAGACGACAGGCAGCCGGGAGGCAAAGATGGCCCGTGCCAGGCTTTCTTCATTGAAGCAGGCAAGGTCCTCATAGGAACCCCCTCCCCTGCCGATTATGACGACGTCTACCTGCCCGGACCGGTTGAAGTATTCGATCCCTTCCACGATCTCACGAGCTGCATCCGCACCCTGTACCGCCGCGGGAAAGATCTGTACCGCGATGTTGCCGTGTCTTTCATGGATGATCCTCAGCATGTCCCCTATCGCGGCGCCCGCAGGTGACGTCACTATCCCTATGCACCGGGGAAATGGAGGAAGAGGCTTCTTCAGGACCTCCTCAAAAAGGCCTTCCCTGAGAAGCTTCTCCTTCAGTTCGAGAAACCGCAGGTAAACCAAGCCCTGGTCTCCCCTTGCCAGGATGTCGCTCACTATAAGCTGGTATTCGCCGCGCTTCTCGTAGACATCGATCCGTCCCCTGCACAGGACCCGTTCCCCGTCCTTCACGACCCTGCCGCCGGGCATGCGCGCGGAATAATTGAAAACAACACCGCGGATCATGGCAAGGTCGTCCTTCAGGGTGAAATAGAAATGTCCCGAGGGATAGAGCTTTGCGTTGGAGACTTCCCCTTCGACCCGGACATCGCGGAACCGGGCGCTGACGAACCGCTTGAGTTCGACCGTGAGCTCCGATACCGTCAGAAGTCCATCATCCTCGCGCGGGTAGAGGGTCATCTATTTTTTCTTCAGATAGTCCTTCATGAGCTTCATGGAGCAGAATTCGCCGCACATGCTGCAGACATCGTTCTTGAGATTTCGCTCCTTCCGGAAGGTCTTGATCTTCTCCGGATCGATGGCGCATTCTATCTGTCCTTTCCAATCGAGGGCCTTGCGGTATGTCGACATGGCCTTGTCAAGGGCGAAGGCCTTTTGATTCCCCCGCGCAAGGTCGGCGGCATGTGCCGCGATCTTCGTGACGATCACACCGTCGCGAACGTCCTGCGGAAGGGGCAGGCCCAGATGCTCCGTGGGCGTAACGTAGCAAAGGAAGTCGGCGCCATGGTATCCCGCAAGGGCACCGCCTATAGCGGCGGTGATGTGGTCGTAGCCGGGCGCGATATCGGTGACAATGGGGCCAAGGACGTAGAAAGGAGCATCATTACAGAGCCTCTTCTGAAGGACCATGTTCGTCTCGATCTGGTCGATGGGCATGTGTCCGGGACCTTCGATCATGACCTGGACGCCCTGCTCGATGGCTTCGGCACAGAGTTCACCGAGGATGATGAGCTCCTCGATCTGTCCGCGGTCCGTTGCATCGGCAATACATCCCGGTCTCAGAGCGTCTCCCAGGCTGAGCGTCATGTCATACTTCTTCGCGATCCCCACAAGGCGATCGAAATTTTCGTAGAGAGGGTTCTCCTTACCGTTGACGATAATCCATTCCGCGAGGAAGGCGCCGCCGCGGCTGACGATGTCCGTTATTCTCCCCTGTCTCTTGAGGCGCTCCAGGGAGCTTTTCGTCACGCCGCAGTGAACGGTCACGAAATCGACCCCGTCCGCGCCGTGCTTCTCTATCACTTCGAAGATGTCGTCCGCCTCCATCTTCGTTATGGCCTTCCTCTTCTTGACAGTCTCCACTGCCGCCTGGTAGACGGGAACGGTTCCCACGGGTATCTCGGCGGCGGAAACAACGATCTTGCGGATCTCGTCAAGATCGCCCCCCGTGCTGAGGTCCATGACTGCGTCCGCTCCGGCTTCCCGGGCGATCCTCAGTTTCTCCAGTTCTTCGTCGATGTTCACCCGCTCCGGAGAGGTGCCTATATTGGCATTGACCTTGACGGAGAGGCCCTTTCCCACCCCCTTGGGGGTAAAGCTCTTGTGCCTGTTGTTCGCAAGGATGGCCACCTTCCCTTCCGCCACGAGCCGGCGAAGCTCTTCCTTATCGATGCCTTCATCGCGGGCAACCCGCTCCATCACTTTCGTGATCTTTCCTTCCCGTGCTGCAATAAGCTGATTTTTCATAGTCGTATCATCTCCATCTGCTCAAGGAACTCAGGTTCTCCGGCATTTCCCTTGAGTTCCTTGTATTTTGTTTCTTCTTCCGATGAATCGAAATGCCCCTCCCGTCGCCGAGGAGACATAGAACTGTCCCTTCCTGTCGATCCTGTAGCTCGACTCGAAAAGTTTCTCGAGATGACCCTGGGTCCCCATGAAGGCGTCAGCAAGTGGGTATCCCGTTGCGAGAAAGCACGCAAGGGTAGATGAGAAGGAACAGCCCGTGCCGTGGATCAATCGGGGAAGCCTCGTCTTCCTGTAAAGAAGAAATTCCCTGCCGTCGAACAGCACATCAACGGGGTCACCTTCCAGGTGGCCTCCCTTTATGACGACCGCACGGGGCCCGAGAGAGTGTATTGCCTCGGCGGCTTTCTTGGCTGCCTTCACTGTCCCGACCTTTGCGCCCGTGATGGCAGAGGCCTCCTCCGCATTAGGTGTTAACACCGCAACCTTTTCAAAGAGCGTGCCGATACAGGCAGCCCTGCCTTCCTCGGTAATGAGAGGTACGCCGTTCTTGGCTGAAAAGACAGGATCGAGAACGACCGGGGCGCCTTTTCGTCTCGCCAGAAAGCGTGCCGTCGCCCTGACATGGGCCTCACTGCAAAGGACGCCTATCTTTATGGCCTTTACCGCAACCCCGGCGGTGGCCGCGCGCAGGGTGTCATGAAAAAGCTGTTCCTCTGACTCTTCAACGCGCTCTACCCCGCCGGGACCCTGGACCACCATGCAGGTAGGCACGGCGATGCCATGGAAGCCGAAGGAGAAGAATGTATCGACATCCCTCACGACACCGGCCCCGGAAGAGGCATCAAATCCGGCTATGGAAAGTAAACACTTCATTTTCAACGGTTGTGCATACAACCCCTTGGATTTTAAAACTGAAAATTATACCATACTTGCCTTCTCAGGGCCATACAAATCCCACGATACTGCGGTTTGAGTAGCTTGAATAGCTTGAATAGCTTGAATAGCTTGAGTGTTTGAGAACAATGGCCATCATCATGATACGGGAGTCTTTGCCGTTAGCCCTCATACCATTCAAACTATTCAAGTCACTCAAGCGGTTGTAACGCCGCGGGGATGGTTGTCGACGCTTTTGTCGAAGGCTCTCTGCGGCCTCGACATTTGTTTCCGTGAAACAGTGCGGGCGCAGACGATCCTGATCTGATTATATCCATATTTACAGTCAGTTAGAAGTATGGATCGCGGATGGCATGGTAATTGCCAAGGATAGAGCTATGATTTGCAAAATGCCATACGAGGAGGTTACAATGAAGAAAGTTTTAGGAGTTATCGTGGCGGTCCTGTTCATAGCAATGGCGTCAGCAGTTTTGGCGGCCGGGCCGGGAGGATTCGGGCATGGGGCAAAGGGGTATGGTTCCGGTATAGATCTCTCCAAGGAGCAGACGGACAAAATGTGGCAGATCCGGGAGAGCTTCAACACCGAGACATCCTCATTGCGGTACGAGCTTTTTCAGAAACGCAATGAACTGAGAACCCTGTATTCCAACCCCAAGGCAGACGATGCGGCGATTCTGGTAAAGGAAAAGGAAGTGGATACGCTGAGACAGAAGATGCATGACAAGATGGTCCGGTTCAAACTCGACCAGAGAAAGGTCTACACGCCTGAGCAGCTTCAGAAACTTGCGGACAGGGGTTACGGCCACAACTTCGCCGGCGGGCGCGGCGGTTCAAGCGGCGGGCGCGGACTCGGACCCTGCGGCAGATTTTAAGTACCCGAGAACACGGTGACGGACCTTACCCAGGGTCCGTCACCTCAATAGAAAAGGGAGGGAACAATGAAAAATGTTGTGACAGTCATCTTATTGGTGGTAGTGGCAGGGTTTTTTTTCGTTTCATGCGCGTCCGAAGGATATAATACCCAGAAAGGTGCCGCGATCGGCGCCGGTCTTGGCGCCATAGCCGGACAGGTGATCGGGCACGATACGGCCTCAACGCTTATCGGTGCGGCCGTCGGAACGCTCGTCGGCGCCGTGGGCGGTAATGCCGTGGATCAGCACGTAACAAACCAGCAGCGCGGAGCGGCGCAGCAGACCTCGGCATATCCTTCATCGAGCCAGGTCAGCCCCCAGGACCAGCCTCCGGGACAGTGGGTCGAAGTGCCCGGTCAGTGGATAGGCGGGAAGTGGGTTCCTGCGCACAAGGTATGGGTACCCGTGAATCCATGACATTCCTTGCATCCTTCCTCCTTCTCTTGTTGTTCATAACTCCCTCTCTCCGGGCTCAGAATTCCTATTCCGAGTTCGAGAGAGGGTTGCAACTATCGGAGCCCCAGAGAAGCCAGGTCGAAGATATCAGGAACAGGTACGCCAACGAATGGCAGTCCCTGAGGAGCCAGTCCGCGGGGAAGCGCAGAGAGCTCAGGGAATTGAGTCGGAACCCCGAGGCCAACTCCGCCAGGATAGGGAGGATACAGGGCGAGATACAGGAACTCGACACCGCGAGACGCAACTCCTATCAGCAATATCGCTCCGAGGTGACGAGAACGCTCAACGAAAAGCAACGGGAGCGGTACAACAGCTTCTGTGACCAGGAACGCAGGCAGAACAGGCAACAATTTAGTCCGGGGCGGCATGGGAGATAAGAGAGCTGTTGCCTTTCCATTGTTTTTCGCTCTCTTTCTCCTTCTCGTAACCCTCACCGGGTTCTTCCAGATAAGGATCATCCGCAGCAATATCGAACGGCAGCTCATGGGGGAGGCGGAGATCATCTTCGCCCATATCCAGAGAGAGATAGACATCAATCTCGAATATTTGAGTCTCCTCGACAGGTCTGCCGTCATCATAACCCCCTATTTCTTCAATATCATGGCCTTCGACGAGGCGATAATCGATGACCTTGACACAGTGATCGGCGATCTGCTGAAACACCCCGGACCGTGGGACTTCAAAAAGCTCTCTTTCACCAACGTCGTCGAGTATGATCTAAAGGGCGGCATCATCGCCGAAAAGGGAAGGTGTGATATACCAGCTGAACTTGTCACGAGGCTTGTCTCAGGCAACGCGATGACGGCCATCAGGATGCCTGTAAAAAACGACAGGGCGCTCCTGTTCGGCAGGCGCGTCGGCGAACGCATCCTCTTTGTCAGGATGAACGCACCGGAGCTGGAGACACATAGAAGAAAGGTCATCCTCAAGGACATCGTCGACAGGGAAGAGAAAAGGTTCAACATCGACGCCATTACGATATACGATGGCACGGGCACCTTGTTCGTGGGGACGAGCGCCGCCAGGCCGGGCACTTTTCTTCTTGAAAGGGGCCTGACCTCGAAGGTGCTTCACGGTTATCGGATGCAGATCTTCATTTCCAGGGACCTTGCCCGTGACACCATCCAAAGGTCTGCGTTCGGCTTCGTCCTCATTCTCGCGGTCCTTTTCGTCTCCGGCGCCGGGAGCATCTATGCCTTCTTCGTCATGGAGCGGAAATATGAGAAGAAGGTCAAAGAGATGGAACGGGAGATGGAGATAAAGGAACGCCTGGTTTCGCTGGGCAAGCTGGCTTCCGGAATGGCCCACGAGATCAGGAACCCTTTGAATGCCATCAGTCTTTCCGTCCAGCGCCTCAAACGGGAATTCATCCCCGCAGATGAAAAACAAGAGGAATACCTCACCTTCCTCGATATCATCAGGAAGGAGCTCACCAGGGTCAACGGGATAGTCGAGGAGTTCCTCCAATCGACGAGGGCGCAGGCCCCCTTCAGCAAGGAAAGCCTCCGAGATCTCCTCGAAGAGGTGGTCATAATCGTCGGAGAGAAAGCTTCGTCAAAAGGTATCTTCATAGAGAACGCCACCGGCACGGATATCCATGTCGAATGCCAGCGGGACAGGCTGAAGCAGGCATTTTACAATATTATCATCAATGCCATAGAGTCCATGAACGACGGGGGAAAGATCGCCATAACGGTAAAACAAAGGGATTCCCGGGTGGAAATATCGATCAGGGATTCCGGGTCCGGGATCAGCAAAGAGGCACTGACGCGGATATTCGAATATTATTACACGACAAAGGACAAGGGTATGGGCCTCGGCCTGCCCATATCGTACATGATACTGAAAGACCATGGCGGCGACATCAAGGCGACGAGCACCGCCGGCCAGGGAACCACCTTCACCATCGTTCTGCCCAGCAGGCACGACGGCGCAAAGATGACGTGAAAGGAAAAGAGGGGTTGCGATTATGAACAGGGTTGGCATATTGATCGTGGAAGACGAGGAGGTACAGAGATCACTTCTCGGCGGACTGCTCAAAAAAGAAGGCTACACGGTAGGCGAGGCACCCGATGGCGAAAGTGCCCTTACATTCTTTGAGAAGGACATCTTCGAGATCGTCCTTCTCGACTACAAGCTCCCCGATACGGACGGGCTTTCCCTCCTCAGAAAGATAAAGGAAATCAACCCGGCCACGGAGGTAGTCATGATCACCGCCTTCGGGAGCATCGAGAACGCCGTAGGAGCCCTGAAGGCAGGGGCATCGGAGTACCTGACGAAACCCATCGACCTTGATGACCTCCTTTTCAAGCTGCGCAAAGTCGAGGAAAAGACATACCTTATCCGTGAGAACATGGTTCTTCGTGAAACCCTGCGGGACCGCTTCAAGTCGGAAGAGTTCGTTTACCAGAGTGAAAAGATGCATGAGGTCTCGAGCCTCGTCGTCAGGATAGCGAAGACCGATTCCACATGTATAATAAGCGGTGAGAGCGGTGTCGGAAAAGAGGTCATACTCAACATGATCCATGCGCTCAGCGAACGCAAGGACTTTCCCCTCATAAAGATAAATTGCGCGGCCATTCCCGAGACACTCCTCGAGAGCGAGCTCTTCGGCTATGAGAAAGGGGCCTTCACCGGAGCCTATCAGAGGAAGTCGGGCAAGTTCGAGCTTGCCAACAAGGGAACCATCTTTCTTGACGAGATAGGCGACATTCCCCTTATCCTCCAGTCCAAGCTGTTGAGGGCAATCCAGGAAAAAGAGATCGAGCGCCTTGGCGGGACCCACCCCATCAACGTCGATGTGCGCATCATCGCCGCGACCAATCGCAACCTTGAAGAAGAGGTCAGGAAGGGGGCATTCCGCGAAGACCTCTATTACCGTCTCAATGTCGTTAATATCGTCGTCCCCCCTTTAAGGGAACGCAAGGAGGACATTCCGCTGCTCATCGATTTCTTTCTCAAGAAGTACAACATGAAACATAAGAAGAATGTCAAGGGACTGGCCCGGGAGGCACGCGATGTCCTTGTGAGATACGATTACCCCGGCAACGTGAGGGAACTGGAGAACATTGTGGAGCGCGCCATAGTTCTCACCCGGGGGGACCACATAACGAGCGAGGACCTGCCGAACCTGGCGGAACAATCGATGGCCGCAAGCGACGGCAGCATTCGCGGGACGGTGGAATCCATCGAGAAATCGATGATCATCGAGGCCCTCGTGAACGCCGAATGGGTCCAGACGAAGGCGGCCGCAACTCTGGGACTGTCGGAGCGCATGCTGCGTTACAAGATCAAGAAATACGGGATCTCGCGATCAGCCCGTGTCTCGGGCTGATCGCGAGAACGGGCACCCCTGTCCCCTCGTGCATTTGGATTCATATTTTCCTTGCCCTGTGTTATAGATAGAAATGCCCGATGCAAATTCTTATCATATAGAAGCTGCCGACGGCGGTGCTGTCACCCTTGCCCTATCGGGCAGGATGGACCTCGACCGCTTCAGTGAGCTTACCGCGCTTATCGGCAGAATTTTCGATTCCTACAACCCTTCGAAGCTTGATGTGGACATGCGCGGGATCGACTACCTCGACTCAAGCGGCGCCCTCTTCATTGTACAACTCGAGGACGAAGCCCGCAGGCGGTCCGTGGCCTTCACAATCTCCGGCCTTTCCCGGGAAAAAATGGGAATCCTCAGCCTCATCGACAGGGATGCCATGACAAGGCCCAGCCTGGCGCCGAGGGAGCGACGAATGAATCTCGTCGAACAACTGGGGGCCGCCTCCCTCACCGCTGTCAGGGATATCTATGACATCATATCATTCGGTGGAGAGCTGGTCTACGAACTCGGCCATTCGCTGATGCATCTTCCCAAGGTGCGCTGGGGTGACGTGGTGTCGTACATGAAGAAGGTCGGTGTCGACGGCCTGCCCATCGTGGGTCTGATCAGCTTTCTCCTCGGCCTAATCATGGCATTCATGTCATCCCTGCAGTTGAAACAGTTTGGAGCGAACATATATGTGGCCTCTCTCGTCGCCGTGGCGATGGTCCGTGAACTGGGACCGATCATGACAGCCATCATCGTTGCAGGGCGCTCGGGGAGCGCCTTTGCCGCGGAGATCGGAACCATGAAGGTGAACGAGGAGGTCGATGCCCTCGCTACCATGGGCTTCAGCCCCATGCGCTTCCTCGCAATACCCAAGGTGATCGCCTCCCTGGTGACGGTCCCTGTCCTTACCATATTTGCCAGCATATTTGCCATTATGGGCGGCCTTGTCGTCGGAGTGGTGGGCCTGAACCTGACGATCTTCACGTATATCCAGCAGACAATGAAGGCGATATCGATCTTTGACATAGTAGCGGGACTGTTCAAGTCTTTTGTCTTCGCGGCGGCCATCTCCGCAATCGGCTGTCAGAGGGGCTTCAAGGTACGCGGCGGCGCGCAGGCGGTCGGAAATGCCACGACATCCGCGGTGGTAACGTCCATATTTCTTATTATCGTGATAGATTCGACCTTTGCCATAATACTGCATTACATCCATTAGGGATCCAGGTGGGAAGAAAAGTTGAACAAGTCTGAACCGGTCATACGAGTGGAAGGTCTCACCGTGCAATACGGCAGCAACACCGTCCTCAAGGACGTCGACTTCGAGGTGGAGCCGGGCGAGATATTCGTCATCATGGGGGGCAGCGGGTGCGGAAAATCCACGCTCCTTAAAAACGTCATCGGGATAGAAACCCCGAAAAAAGGAAGTATCTGGATAAACGGAACCGATACGGCCGTGCTCGATGACAGCGAACTCAGGAAGCTTCACATGGGCATCGGTATGCTTTTCCAGTCGAGCGCTCTTTTCGGCTCCATGACGATAGGCGAGAACGTAGCCCTTCCGCTGACGGAATTCACAGGGCTGTCGATGAAGGAGATCGAATTCATCGTAAGGATGAAGCTCGGCATGGTCGAGCTTGCCGGATACGACAACCACTATCCCTCGGAACTCTCGGGGGGCATGAAGAAACGTGCGGGGATAGCACGGGCAATGGCCCTCGACCCTGCAATGCTCTTTCTCGACGAGCCATCGGCCGGTCTCGACCCCGTGACGTCCGCCGAACTCGACCTGCTCATCAGAAAGCTCAATGAAGGCACGGGCACGACAATGGTCATCGTCACCCACGAACTGGAGACGATCTTCAACATATCCCATCGCATCATCATGCTCGACAAGGATGCAAAGGGCATCATCGCCGAAGGTGACCCGCGTGTTCTCAGAACGGATTCCGACGATCCCAGGGTCACGGGCTTCTTCAACCGGCGGGTGTCGGCAAAGAAAAATGAAGGAATGACGACATGACAAAAAAGAAGACCTATTTTCTGGTGGGGTTTTTCGTGCTTGCAGGCGCTCTCATAGCGGTAGGAACCATCATCTGGCTCGGCGCCGCCCAGTACCTCCGGAAAGGCGAGCGGTTCGTCACCTATTTCGATGAATCCGTTCAGGGGCTCCAAGCCGACTCCAGCGTCAAGTACAGGGGCGTGGACATAGGGATGGTGGAGAAGATTCGCGTCGCACCAGACTACCGTCTTATCGAGGTGGTCATGAAGATCAATTTCAGTGGTGACGCCGGCAATAAAACTATCGCCAAGCTGAAGGCGGCGGGCATTACGGGCATCGTTTACGTAGAGCTCGATCACCGCAAGAAAGGAGACATCGCCAGAACCCCTCAGATCACCTTCGAACCTGACTACCCTTTGATTCCCTCCAACCCTTCGGAGATCCAGGAGATCGTATCGGGCGTCGATGACGTGGTGAAGAAAATGAAGGAGGTGGACTTCAAGGCCATATCCGACGAGCTCGTGTCGGCAACAAAAAGTATCAACACCTTCTTCGCGGGACAGAAAATGACGAAGATCATCGCCAACCTGGAAAGCATGACCCAAACCCTTTCTGATTCCGCGAACCAGCTTGCGAAGATGGTGGGTGACGGAAGGGCTGACGCTATCCTCAGCGACACACGCGATGCCGTGCGGGATGCGAAGGAGACCATCGCCGCAGTGAAGGCGGAACTGGAGAAGATGAAGCTCGCCGAGACGTCGGCCAGGACGAACCGGTTTATCGAGGACCTCTCCCGCAGGTCAAAGACCATCACCACAGAGATCCAGCTCACCGGCGAAAACCTGCGCAGGGCATCGGAGAACCTGGACCAGCTCATCGAGCGGCTCAAAGCGGACCCGTCGGATATCCTGTTCAGCGATCCACCCCCGAAAAAGAGGTAAATGATGAAAAGATCACTCACAAGAAAAGCGGTACTTTTCCCCCTGTCCCTCCTGTGCCTCGCGCTTGTCGCGGGCTGCCTCGGCAGGACAAAACCGCCTTACGTCATGGACCAGTACACCCTCGATTACGCGCCTGCGGCCTTCACCGCGGCACAACCAGTTGAAGAGCTGATCCGCGTGGAGAGGTTTGCCATTGCACCGGCGTTCAACTCTACCGCCATGGTGATAAGAAAAGGACAGTACCGTTTCGATACGTACAATTACAGCCGCTGGCGGGTAAATCCGGCGGACATGGTGACGGGCTTCGCGTTAAGGGATATCACCCGTGCCGGGATATTCAAGGGAACATACTCCTATTATGATTCCGACCTCTCCCGCTATATGCTGGAAGGCTATGTCGACGAGTTCTGCGAATCCTCCGGGAAGGGGCTTGTGAGCATCCGCATCACCCTTGTCGATACGAAGGCAAAGAATCCCGTCGAGCAGGTCGTCTTTCAGAAACAGTACACCCATTCCGCTACCCTCAATGACAGTTCTCCCGACGGATTGGCGGCGGCGCTCAGCGAGGCCATGAAGGACCTTTCGGGCAAGCTTGTGGCCGACATAGACCTGGCTCTGAAGGAAAACGCCGGGAAATGACGGAGACTCTTGACAGATCCCCGCTCCTGACAAATATTGCTTAGGTTGAGATCGTAAGGATTGAGCGCGTGCCCGAAGAGAACCCGGAAAACGATATCACGACAGGGGTCCCGAACCCGCCCGACGAAAAGCTTCTCGTCTGCGAGCAGGCGCTGGGAACATCGGAGCGGAAGCTCGCATCGATGCTGGAGCTGGGCCGCCTTATCGGCCTCGACCTCAACCTCGACGAAATGCTCATCCAGATAGCCTCAAAGGCCAGGGAGGTCCTCGAGGCCGACAGGTTCAATCTTCTCCTTCACGATCCGATAACGGATGAACTCACAACCAAAATGGCATTCGAGATCGAAGGCAAGGAGTTCCGCACTCCTTCCCACGCAGGGCTCTCGGGGTACGCCTTCCATACGGGTCAGACCGTCAATGTGGAAGACGCCCACGAAGACCCCCGTTTCTTCCGATCCATCGACGAGGCGACAGACTACACGACGAAAAGCATGCTCTGCATGCCTTTCTTCTCGAGATCCGGTTCGACGCTCGGGGTCATGCAACTCATCAACAAGCGCTACGGAAGGTTCACGGCCGAAGATGAAACTCTCCTTCGGATGTTCACCAACCACGCCTCCGTATTCATCGAGATCGCCCAGCTCCAGAAGGCGCGCATCGAGACCCTTGAGCGGTCCCGCAAGGAACTGGAACGACTCAACGCGGCAAAGGGCAAAGCACTCGACCACCTCTCCCATGAATTGAAGACGCCTCTTGCTCTCATACAGGGGTATCTGCGCATCCTCAAGAGAAAGATGGAGAAGGAACCCCGGGGGGCATCGGTGCTTGGATACTTCGATACTCTCACACGTCACATGACGCGGCTTTTTGAAGTACAGAGGGAATGCGAAAAGATCATCCTTGCCTATCGCGAGGCAGAGGAAGAGAACCTCGTCGATGAGCTCGAAAGCCTCTGGAAGAAGATCGAAGGAATGAACATCCCCGTCAATGCCAGGGAGCACTGGCAGATCCTCAAGGAATGTGTCGCCAGCTACGTCCCTGCCAACAGCGGATCGGAAAGCGTGGTCCTTCTCCATCCCGTGGTTCAAAAAGCCATGGACGACGCCCGCGGCAACGCCCCTCACCGCGGCATCGAGTTCCGCCTCAGCGGAGACGAAAACGCCTCCATATTCATGGACGTCGTCGTCGTGCGGGACATGCTCGCGGGACTTCTCAAAAATGCCGTCGAGAACACACCTGACGGAGGTCTCATCGAGGTCTCCGTCGACGGGAACGACAGGAATGTCACCATCGCCGTCAGGGATTATGGGATCGGGATCACCGATGAGAACAAGGAGCACATCTTCGAGGGTTTTTTTCATACCCAGGACACTGACCTTTACGCATCAAGGAATGCCTACGAATTCGGCGCCGGTGGAAAAGGTCTGGATCTGTTCCAGATGAAGGTGTACGGGCGGCGCTTCGGTTTCGATGTTTCCATGAAAAGCTCCCGCTGTATCCATATCCCCACCGACAGGGACCTGTGTCCCGGAAGGATCTCTGAATGCCGCTTCGTGTCCTGTCGCGAGGCCTGTCTGGAAGCTGGCGGAACTACTTTTCATTTGACTTTTCCCATTGCGAAAGAATATCTTAGAACCAGTACTACGGACGAGTCAGGTCCTTAGTTTAAGGCTTGGTGTATGACCCGCAAAGACCCTCTCGTTGACCTGCTGATCCATGACCTCACCGGTCCCCTGTCGATCGTGTTGACAAGCGTCAACAACCTTCTCAGTAAAGAGGATAAGTGTGAACCTTATAATCAATACCAGAAGGACACTCTGAAAAGGGCACAGCGCAATGCCGAGAAGGCGAAGGCCCTTCTCCTTGAGATCATCGAGGTCTACCGTTCTGAGGAAGGCCTTTTCAGAAAGGACCAGTTCCTTGTCTCCGATATCCTCAGGGAGGCATTGGTAGACGCCGTGGAGGTCGCGGCCCCCGCGATCGGGGAGGAACTCGCGCGGGCCGAGGACAGTTCCTACACCGACATACTCGCGCGCAACGGCATCATCATCGAGGTGGACGGCAGGTACCGCACCTCTCTCTTTGCCCATGATCCAAAGAAGATCCGTCAGATATTGAGGAACCTCATCTCCAATGCCCTCAAGTACCGCAAGAGCACGATGAAGCTCACAATATCGGGAGACCTCGACCTTGTCGTTGCCGTACAGGACGATGGCGAGGGGATCCCGCAGGAGAAGCAGGATTACATATTCAAACGCTTCTTCAACCTGAACAACAAACAAGGCGGGCCCGAGGGGTTGGGTTTCGGCCTTTCCTGTGCAAAACAACTTGTCGAGAAGATGCGGGGAGAGATATCACTGAAGAGCGGAGAGGGTGCCGGCTCATGCTTCACCGTGCGCATACCTCCGCTGTAATGTCGGAACCGGCAATAGACAGTCGTAATAAGTTCGCCATGCTGACGGCCCACGCCTTGAGTCCCGAAACCCGCAACAAATACAATGAGGTGAAGGCGCGTCTACCCTTCCAAAGACAAGCTCGGCGACATTGTGTCCTTCCTCGAAGATGTCCTCTCTGCCTATTTCCAGTCGGGCTGGACCCATCTCTTCGAAAAGCTCCATAACGTCTTCACTGAGAGGTTCGAATGGGACTGGAAAAAGAAGACGGGACTCACCTGGAGGGAATGGGTTAAGTGAAGTCGGTTCAAGCGAGTGACGAAAAAGCGGGCTTTCGGCCCGCTCTTTCGTTTTCCGCAGGTCACGGGTACCGGGTCATAGGTTATCGGGCAACAAAGAAAACCCCCGGGGTCAGGTATGCGATATGCTGTTCCGCCCACAATCCATCACCTATTGCCTATCACCTCTATGTTGATTTGTCGTTCCGTTTGATGTACATTGAACACGATAAAAATCATAGATAAAGGGACTTCAGGTCGGTATGGAGGATAGATGAAGCGGATCTTCAGCGGGATACAGCCTACGGGGGAGATACATCTTGGCAACTATGTCGGCGCCATCAGGAACTGGGTTTACCTCCAGGACGAGTATGACTGCATCTTCAGCGTTGTCGACTATCATGCCATAACCATCGAGTATCCCGTGGAAGAGATGAGGAAACGCACCCTCGACACGGCCGTCATCCTCCTTGCCTGCGGGCTCACGCCGGAGAAATCGAACATCTTCGTCCAGTCCCATGTTCGGGAGCATACCGAACTGGCCTGGATATTCAATACCGTCACCCCCATCGGTGAAGTCGAACGGATGACGCAGTTCAAGGACAAGGCCAAACAGCACCGGGCGAACATCAACATGGGGCTCATGGACTACCCCGTGCTCCAGGCGGCCGACATCCTCCTCTACAGGGCAGGCTACGTGCCGGTGGGGGAAGACCAGGTGCAGCACATAGAGCTCTGCCGCGAGGTAGCCCGCAAGTTCAACAGCCGCTTCACGTCCATATTCCCCGAACCCGAGGAGATACTCTCCATGGCGCCGAGAATACTCGGTGTCGACGGCCAGTCGAAAATGTCGAAGAGCCTGGGGAACTTCATCGGCGTACTTGAGGAGGAAGAGGCGGTATGGGAAAAACTGCGCACAGCGGTGACGGATGTGAACCGCGTGCGCCGAAAGGATCCCGGCAACCCGGAGGTATGCAACATCTACACCATCCACCGCGCCTTTTCCGACAACGCCATGCTCATCGAGATTGATAAGGGCTGCACGTCGGCGGGCATCGGGTGCATCGACTGCAAGAAGATGCTTTTCGAGAACGTAAAAAAGGAACTGGCCCCCATCCGCGAGAAGGCGAGGGAACTTGAGAATAACATGGACTATGTCATCGATGTCCTCGACAGGGGCGCGGCGGCCTGCAGAGAGATCGCCCGGGCCACCATGGAGGAAGTCCGCGGAGCCCTGGGCCTTTACGTTCCCCGGTAGGGCTTTTTCGGGTATGTGCGTTTCACGGGTTGACATTTTGCTTCCATGCCTTTAATATAAAGGAAGCATGGTAGAGAATCCCGTAAAGAGATACGGATTTATAGTCTTTCTCTCAACCATTTTCTTTCACCTTATTCTCATGGACGGTGGAATATACGACCTTTTGACGGTCAAATTGAAAACGAGGACGGCCAGATTATCGATCATGCAGATCGAAGATGAGAATGCAGCGCTTTCGAGGGAACTTCGCAGGATACATGAGGACGATCAGTACCTTGAAGAGATGGTAAGAAAGAAATATGGTCTTGTGAGAGAAGGGGAAAAGGTGTACAGGGTTGAACCATGAAATACGAAGGAACGATTTACAGGCCGCCCAGCGAGGCGGACAGTCTCATCCTCCAGGTCGCTATCGGCTGTTCCCACAACAAATGTACCTTCTGCGGTTCCTTTAAAGAGAAAAAATTCCGGGTACGCTCTTTTGAGGAGATAGCCGAGGATGTAAACGAGGCGAAGCAGTATGCCCGCTACATAAAGAAGGTCTTTCTGGCCGACGGCGACGCATTGATCATTCCCCAGAAAAGGCTTCTCCCCATCGTGCAGCTTGTCAGGGACGCCTTTCCGAAGATGGAGCGCATAGGTATCTACGGGAATACGAAATCGATCCTCAAGAAGTCCGTGGAAGAACTGAAGGCTCTTAAGGAACTCGGCGTCGGCATCGTCTATCTCGGTGTGGAATCGGGCGACCAGGAGGTCCTCGACAGGGTCTGCAAGGGCACGGTACTCGACAGGACGGCCGAGGCCGCGAAGAGGGTAAAAGATGCGGGCATGCTCCTTTCCGTGACCGTCCTTCTCGGGCTCGGCGGCGTGGAGCGAAGCAAGATCCATGCGGAAGAGACGGGAAAGTTCTTAAGCAGGATCCAGCCTGACTATGCCGGCGCCCTGAGCGTAATCGTCGTACCCGGCACAGAACTCGCCGATGAGATAAAAAGGGGCGCCTTTGTTGTCCCCGATCCTTATATGCTTCTTGAAGAACTCTATACCATGATCCAGAACACCAACGTGGAACATACGTACTTCGCATCGAACCACGCATCGAACTACCTTCCCGTCAAGGCATGGCTTCCCGAGGAAAAGGAAAAGACGCTCAAGGCGATACAGCATGTGCTCTCCGAGCGCGATCCTTCAATGCTCAGGCCCGAGTTCATGAGGGCCCTCTGACCATGTCGGCACAGATGAAGGACCATGGCAGGGACGACGGGGAGTTTATCGATGTGCCGGTGCGCGTCCGCTATGCGGACACCGACAGGATGGGCATCGTCTACTACGGCAATTACCCGGCCTTTTTCGAGATGGGGCGGAGCGAATACATGCGCCAGAAGGGCTACCCTTACAGGGACCTGGAGACGCTGGGATATCATTTCGTCGTCGTCGGCCTGGAAGCGAAGTATTACAACACAGCCACCTACGATGACATCCTTATAGTCAAGACCCGGGTGACGGAGCTGAAATCCCGGGGCATCACCTTCCATTACGTCGTAACCCGGGATGGGACCCTGGTCGTCGAGGGATCGACAAGGCATGTCTGCGTCAATACGGACAAGAAACCCGTTACGATACCCCAGAAGCTCATAGATATCTTCCGAGATGGCAAAGCCGAGTAGCATCCTCATCATCCGGCTGAGCTCCCTCGGTGACGTTCTCATGAGCGTGCCGGCGGTGAAAGCCTTAAGGCAGCGCTTTCCTGAGGCGCATATCTCATGGCTCGCCGAAGGTTCCGTGACAGGCATCCTTGCGCATCAGGACTTTATCGACGAGGTTCTCTTCTTCCCCCGAGCCGCGCTGACAAAACACTTAAGAGCGGGACACCTCGCGACAACGGCATACATCCTCCATGATTTCCTGAAAAACCTTCGGAAACGGAAATACGACTGCATCGTCGATCTCCACGGCATCGCGAAGAGCGCAGCCCTCATGATGCTCGCCCGGGGAGCAAGACGGATAGGCTTCGGCAGGACCTTCGCCAAGGACATGAGCCACATCTTCTATGGCGAAAAGGTGGAAGGCCGGGAAAAAAGGATGCATAAGGTAGAGCGCAACATGCTTGCCGCCCGCCATCTCGGATGCGGGGATCCTCCGGCCGACGCCCCCCTTCTCGTGCATGACAGCGCCCGGACATACATAGACGATTTCCTCCGGTCACACAACATCATCTCTCCCGTCATTGCCATAAACCCTTTTGCGAGCAGGGATTCGGCTTTCAAGAGATGGCCCCTCGAACGCTACGCCGACCTCATCGGGATGATAAGGCAGGAGCACATGGGCAGCGTTGTCATAATCTGGGGGCCCGGCGAACGCGAGGAAGCCCAGAGGCTCGCCGCGATGGTCGGGGACGGGGCCTCGCTTGCCTGCCGGACGGACATAGCCCAGCTTTACGCCCTTCTTGCAAGGAGCAGCATCTACGTTGGGGGCGATACGGGAACGACCCATCTTGCCTCCGCAGCAAACATCCCCGTCCTGAGCATCTTCGGCCCCACCGATTTCATCGTCAACCGCCCCTATTCGAGGAGCAGCACCATCATAAGGAAGGATGCGTCGTGCAGCCCCTGCAAGAAAAAGGATTGCAGGACACGGGAATGTCTCATGACCATATCTTCCGAAGAGGTCTTTGAGGCACTCAGGAAGATCTTCTTCAAGAACGAGGCATAAGGACATGCGCATTCTATTCATCTACCCCAACATCAACACCCAGGTGGGGTTCAACTATGGCATCTCCTACATTTCGGGCTTTCTCAAGGCAAGAGGCATCGAGACGGGACTCCTCAACATCAACGAGAAGCTCGGTTATCCCCTTGACATGGGAAGGATCAAGCGGGATGTTCTCGACTTCAGGCCCGATATCATAGGTTTTTCCGTTCTCACCACCCAGTACAAGTACGCCCTGGAGATAGCCCGCGATATCAAGACCTACAGTGATGTCCCCATTCTTTTCGGCGGCATCCACGTCACGATGGACCCCGTGGAGACCCTCATGCACGACGAGGTCAACCTCATTAGCATCGGCGAAGGAGAGGAGGCCGTTGCCGAACTCCTCGAAAGGGGCGACCCCCGGGGCATCGCGAACATAGGCCGCAAGGAGAACGGCAGGCCCGTCATCGAACCCCTTCGGCCCTACAGGGACATCGCGGCGCTGCCTTTCAAGGACTACGAGATCTTCGACTTCCAGGCGATGATAGACGCAAAGGACGGATGGGTGGGCCTCACGGCATCACGGGGCTGCCCCTTCAGGTGCACCTATTGCCTCAACCACAAGATCATAGAGATCTACAAGGAAAGCGGTCATCTCCCGAGGGGTTACATCAGGAGACACACCGTGGACCAGATGATATCCGAGGTCGAGTATCTCCTCAACCGCTACAGCGGGATCAAAATGTTCATCTTCGATGACGATATCTTCACCTTCGACAAGGCCTGGCTCAGGGAGTTCAGCGAACGGTACAGGTCGGTCACGGACATGAGCTTCGTCTGCAACGCCCATGCCCGTATCTTTGACGAAGAAACTGCCCACCTGCTGAAGAACGCCGGCTGCCGCATCGTTAAATTCGGGATCGAAAGCGGCAGCGACCGGATACGGCGGAAGGTGCTCGGCCGCTACATGACAAACAAGCACATCGAGGACGCCTTTGCCATCGCCGACAAGCACGGGCTGCACACATCGGCCTTCGTGATGCTCGGTCTTCCCTATGAGACCATCGGGGACATCAGGGAAACGATCGACCTCCTCGCCGCCATCAAGCCCGGACGTTTCCGCTGGTCCCTCTTTTTTCCCTTCGTGGGGACCAAGGCTTACAGCATCGCCTGTTCCTCGGGACAGATCGACATGGAGGATATGAAGAAACTCGACAACTTCACCGACGAGACCTGCATGAGGCTTGGCCCCGACGTGGACCTCTATTGCGACAAGGTCAAGTCCCTGCTGTGCGCCTTCGTCAATGCGCGCACGGGCCTCGAACACACCGAAGGTTTCAGACACCTCATCGAGGAAATCGAAAACATGGACGAGAAGACATGGCGCGAGAAGAAGGAAAGCGTCTTGAAGACAGTGGAGAAACTCAACGAAGAAATGGAAAAATCGGGAGGACTCCATTATACTGTGAGATACAATCCTTTTATGGGCGTACGAAGTGACTGGAAAGACGATAGTATATCTGCCTAACTGGCTGGGCGACATGGTGATGGCCGTTCCTTTCCTCCATGCGCTCAGGCAGCATTCAGGCGACGAGATATGGGCCATCGGAAAAGAGAGCGCCATCCATCTCTACAACGGTCTCAATCTTTTCGACCGCTTCGTTCCCATTAACGGAAAGGGGCTTTCCCTCTTTTTCGAAACGGCGAACAAGTTCAAGAAGGTCGGCTTCGCCCGGGGTATCGCTCTTCCCCACTCGTTCAGATCGGCCCTTTTCTTCTACAACCTGAGGGTCCGCGAGATCGTGGGCTACGCCCGCAACAAGCGGGGGTTCATACTAAACCTGAAGGTAGAGGAACGCGAGGAGCTTGAATCGACGGTGGAACACTACCTGAGGATCGCGGACATCCTCGGAATCCCGCGGTCCATCGAGGCGCCCGTTCTTGCCGTGACGTCCGACGAAGAAGAGAAGTTCGACCATGAGTTCACGAATATGACGAAACCCTACGGGGTCATGATCGTCGGCGCCCAGTATGGCCCTTCCAAGTGCTGGCCTGTAGAGTATTTCTCGGAACTGGCGGACCTCGTCATCGACAGGTACGGTATGAACGTCTATATGCTTCCCGGCAGGAACGAGGACGATCTGGCCCGGAAGGTCTATGATGGGATACGCAGCAAAGACCATGCGGGGATCAAGTCGGTGAACATCCGGGATATGAAGGTGTGCCTGTCGAGGGCGGCCTTCGCGGTAAGCAACGACACCGGCCCCCGCCATATCTGTGCGGCGCTTTCAATCCCCACCGTTGTCCTTGCCGGCCCGATGGATAAGCGGTATACCGCCTACCCCGGTACAAGTACCCGCGTGGTCTCAAAGGACATGGCCTGCCGCCCCTGCAACAAGAAAACATGCGACAGCGATCATGAATGCATGAGAGGGATCAAACCGCAAGAAGTCAGTCAAATACTGGGGGATATCCTTGAAAAAAACGCCTGAAGGCGATAGGGGGAAGAAATCGGGAACAGCGCCGGCAACGGCGGGCAGCACGGGTCTGCCGGGTTTTGTGGACCGGTTCAAGGGGAAGAAGATCTGCGTCGTCGGCGATATCATCGCTGACGTTTTCATCTTCGGAAAACCTTACCGCCTCTCCAGGGAGGCCCCCGTCGTTGTGGTCAAGTACGAAGGGTCCAAGATCTACCCCGGCAGCGCCGGAAATACGATTAACAACCTTGCCGCACTTGGGGCCAAAGTCTACCCGGTGGGGTTCGTGGGCGAGGATTCCATCGGCGGCAAGCTCATGGATTTCTTCTCCGCGATGAAGAACATCGACACCGGCGGCATCATCCGCCACGGCGGCGATACCATAACGAAGACAAGGATCCTTGCCGGAGACACCAACGTGTCGAAACAGCAGGTGATCCGCATCGACAAGGACGAGGGCCACAGGCACACTGCGAAAGAGAAGGACCTCCTCATGGAAAAGCTGGCCGCCATCTGTCCCCGCGTTGACGCGGTGATCGTATCCGACTACGGCCACGGCGCCGTCACGGGCAAGGTGATCGAGTACATGAAAGTGCTCGCCAACGACAGGATAGTCGTCGGCGATTCGCGGTACAGTCTAAAGAAATACGTGGGATTTACCATGATCACCCCCAACGAATCGGAGGCATATGCCCTGGCGGGCCTCACGGAGCAGGACCCCATAGAAGACGTCGGAAGGAAGGTCCTCTCGGCGATGCACCTCAAGGCCCTTCTCGTCACCCGGGGGAACAGGGGCATGACCCTCTTTCTCAGGAACGGCAAGGTCCATCACATCCCCATTTCCGGTAAGGATGACGTTGCTGACGTTACCGGAGCGGGGGACACGGTCTGCGCCGCGGCAGCCCTCTCACTCGCCAGCGGAGCAGACTTTCTTGACGCTTCCCGGATAGCGAACTACGCTGCGGGGATCGTGGTTATGAAACGGGGGACGGCAACGGTAACCGTCCCGGAACTGAAACGGTCGCTGGAAAATGGGGGAGTGATTTAGAGACGGTTCCAGGTTCCGGAGCTTTAAAGTTCCAGAGCTCCAGGAGCCTTTTCCGCTTCTGTTGTATCTGGTTTTTATCGTCATTCCGGCTTTAGGCTGGTGTCTTCATTCGCGGAGGCGACATCCAGGAAGAACTGTGCAATAGAAGAATCTCCGGATCCCGGATCAGGTCCGGGATGACGGCAAAAAGGGGCTTATCGACGGACAGGCCGGTCAAACGTAAGAAACGCTGGACAGAAGGAATGGGCTGACAATGGGAACAATAATCAATGATCTTGAGGAACTGAAGGGACTCATCGAAAAGGAAAAAGCTGCGGGGAAGAAGGTCGTCTTCGGGAACGGCTGCTTCGACATCATCCACGTGGGACACGTCCGGTATCTGAGGGGCGCCAGAGAACTCGGGGATATCCTGATCGTCGCCGTGAACGACGACTCTTCGGTGACGGGTCTCGGCAAGCGCAAAGAGGTGGTCACCCCGGCGGTTGAGCGGGCGGAGATCATATCGGCCATCGATTGTGTCGACTATGTCATCGTCTTTAGCGACCCCACCGTCGAAAACCTCCTATCCACCCTGAAACCCCACATCCACGCCAAGGGGACCGATTACACGGAGGGAAACGTCCCCGAGCGGAACATCGTCCTTTCCTACGGGGGAAGGGTGGCTATAGTCGGCGACCCCAAGGATCATTCGACGCGGGATATCATAAGAACCATAAAGAATCTGAAAGAGAAATAGCGGTGGTCTTGATAGGACCTATAGGACGTATCTGCCCATCTCTCGCTGCCCCTTTCCTTCTCCCTGCCCTTCCTTCTCGTTTGATTTCAAACACTTTTTAGTGTATTGTAACACCATCGGACCACATGAGAATGGAAAGAGAACAGGACACGAGACCGCCCATATCCGTGTATATGATCACCCTCAACAACAGCGCTACCATCGCCAGGGCGCTCGAGAGTGTTGCCGGATGGGCGGATGAGATCATCGTTGTAGATTCCCACAGCCCCGACGGCACTGCCGACATCGCTTTGAAATACACGGAACAGGTCCTGCAGTTCGATACTACAAGCCAGCCGGAAAAATATCAATACGCCCAGAACCGATGCAGGAACCACTGGATTCTCTTTATCGATGCCGATGAATGGCTCACGGACAGCTTTAGGAAAGAGGTGGAAGAGATAATCGGCTCCGACTCGGCGAGCGACGGCTACATCGCCGACCGCCGCAACATCTATCTGGGCCGGGAGATCAAACACGGAGGCTGGTACCCCGACAGGGAGATACGTCTCTACAGGAAAGATAAGGGCGGCTGGGAAGGCGGCATACACGCAAAGGTCCACGTGAAGGGACGGGTCGGGCACATGAAGAACCATTACCTCCACACCCCCTACGCCGACACGGCCCACCAGATCAGGACCGTGGACCGGTATTCCGAGGCCTACGCCCGGGACCTTCTTACCGCGGGACGCCGCTTCCACCTGGCAAACATGATACTGCGCCCCATCTATCGATTCTTCAGGGACTACATCTTCAAGATGGGCTTTCTCGACGGTATCCCCGGCATCATCATCATGGCATCGACGATGTACTATGTTTTCATGAAGCAGGCGCGACTATGGGAGATGGAGAAAAACCATGGAAGGAATAAAGGTGTTCACTAACAAAGAGATCATTGTCACCGGAGGGCTCGGTTTCATCGGGAGCAACCTCTGTATAGAACTGGTGAAGCTCGGCGCGCACGTCACCATTATTGACAACATGCTCCCGCGCCAGGGAGGCAACCTCTTCAATATCACCGATATAGCGGACAAGGTGACCGTCAATGTCTCCGATGTCCGTAACCAGCTCTCCATGAACCACCTCGTCAAGGGTAAGGACTACGTCTTCCACCTGGCGGGGCAGGTCAATCACGTGGACAGCATGAAGAACCCCCTCCAGGACCTGGAGATCAACTGTCAGGGGACCCTGGTGCTCCTTGAGGCCCTGCGCCACCACAACCGGGATGCGAAGGTCATTTTCGCCGGCACGCGGGGCGAATACGGCTCCAGCGTCAAGCTGCCCGTTGATGAAGACCACCCGACAAACCCCAAGGGCATCTATGCCGTGACGAACCTGACGGCGGAGAAGATGGTCCTCGTCTATGACGACGTGTACAGGATAAAGGGAACGTGCCTGCGCATCACCAACACCTATGGGCCCCGTCACCAGATGGCCCACGACGAGTACGGTGTCTTCAACTGGTTCATCCGCAAGGCCCTCGACGACGAAGAGATCCCCGTCTTCGGCGACGGCAGGATACTCCGGGATTTCCTCTACGTAGAAGACCTCGTGGATTGCATGCTCAAGGTGGCTGCCGCGGGCGAGGCGTACGGCAAGGTCTTCAATGTGGGATCGGGCATTCCTGTCAGTTTCTTCGAGCTTGCCGAAAAGATCGTCGCCATAACGGGGACGGGAAAAACGCGATTCACCGAGTTCACCCAGGAACGCAAAGAGGTCGAGCCCGGCGATTATTACGCCGATATAACCCGCATCACACGGGCGACAGGCTGGAAACCGGCAGTGTCCCTCGAGGAGGGTATCTTGAGGACCATCGATTTTTACCGGAAACACAGGAAGGAGTACTGGTAATCCACAGGGAACGATCTCGCACTATAAGCCAAAAGGACGGTACAGTTTCGTGAACGTAAGAATATTCGATATAGAAAAGGACCACGCCGGGATCAAGGCGGACCTCGTGAGAACATTCGAAAAGGTGCTCTCGTCGGGGGAATACATCCTGGGAAAAGAGGTGAGACTATTTGAAGAGGCCTTCGCCGCGTACGCGGGTACGAGATATGCCGTCGGAGTCGCAAGCGGTACCGACGCGATCAAGATAGGCGGACTCGCCCTTGACCTCAAGGCGGGGGACAAGTTCGTCACCACTCCCAACACCTATATCGCTACTGCGATGGCACTCTCCGAGAACGGCCTCATTCCCCGCTTTTGCGATATCGACGCTGATACCCACAACATGGACCCCGCGGCGCTGGAAGGACTCTTGAAGAAGGAAAAGGACATCAGGCTCTGCGTGCCTGTCCATCTCTACGGGCAACCCTGCCCGATGGACGAGTTAAGGGAGGTATGCGACCGCTTTGGTGTCATGATCATGGAAGACGCCTGCCAGGCCCACGGCTCCCGGTATAAAGGCAGGAACGTGGGGACCATGGGCGACGTGGCCGCCTTCAGTTTCTACCCCACCAAGAACCTGGGATGCTACGGCGACGGCGGGATCATCGTGACGGACAATGAAGACGCCTACAAGAGGATGCTCATGCTTCGCGCTCACGGCCAGTCGGACAGGCATGTTCACGACGTTCACGGTTTCGTCTCCCGTCTCGACGAATTGCAGGCCGCCCTGCTTGCCGTCAAGCTCCCCCATCTCGATGAGTGGAACACAAAGCGCAGGCACAACGCCTCGCTGTACGACAGGGGGCTTGAGGGCCTGCCGGTCGTCAGGCCCTCCGAGGCACCCTACGCCTTCCACGTCTATCACCTCTACGTCATCGCCGTGGAAGAGCGCGACGCCTTAAGGGCACACCTCGGCAAAAGGGGGATAACCACCCTCGTCCACTACCCGACGCCCATCCATCTCCAGAAGGTCTACAGCCACCTCGGTTATGGCGACGGCTCGTTCCCGAAGGCCGAAAAAGCGTCCCGGCAGATCATTTCCCTACCCTTGTACCCGTCAATTCGGGAAGACGAGATCGCCTTCGTGTGCCGTTCGATCGGTGAATTCTACGGAAGATGAAGGTACTTCACCTCTTCAGCGACTGGAAATGGACGGGCCCCGCCGAACCGGTGCTCTCCCTCTGTGAGTATCTCGGAAACGAGGGCGTCGATGTCACTCTTGCCTGCAGGAAAGCGCCCGTCGACTTCCGTGAGAGGACAGTGGACAGAGAAGCCATGAAGAGAGGCATCCGCTGCTACGAAGGCCTTGCGCTCAGCAGGTACTTCTCCGTCCGCGACTGGTGGCATGACCTCACATCCTTCAGCCCTTACGTGGAGAGGGAAAAATTCGACGTCGTCCACACCCACCTTTCCCACGATTACTACACCGCCATAGCGGCGCTTTCATTCTTCAGGTCACGCCCCCGGCTGGTGAGGACCGACCACAAGCGCGATGGACTGCCGGCAAACCTTTTCATGTCCTGGGCCATGGCGAGAACGGACGGGCTGGCGACATACTCCAAAAGACTCGCCGAACAGGACAGGGTGAATTTCTCCCTCCCCGAAGAGCGTCTTCGCGTCATCCCGCCGGGGGTAAAACCCCATGAAGGCCCGGTGAAGGACATGCGCGGGGAGTTCGGGATCTCGCCCGACGAACG
>Ga0351928_1001_pt3 | contig 39860 bp, 34 predicted proteins | sample BONcelHT113001E8_FD_206858 | JGI IMG/M metagenome (GOLD analysis project Ga0351928, IMG submission 206858) | Enriched cells from coal bed in the Powder River Basin, Montana, United States - BONCAT cells T11 rep2 HSBNCT.T11.300.1.E8 ... | reverse complement strand
GAGGACGACAGCCCGAATGCCTTTGCAACGGGCCGCAATCCCGAGCATGGTGTCGTTGCCGTCACGACGGGCATAATGCGCATCCTGTCGCGGGATGAACTCGAGGGTGTTCTTGCCCATGAGCTTTCCCACATAAAGCATCGTGACATCCTCATACAGAGCGTCGCCGCAACCCTGGCGGGCGCAATAACCATGATCGCCAACTGGGCCCGTTTTGCCGCCTTTTTTGGAGGCTCCTCCGACGATGACGACGGTGGCGGCAATATCTTTACCGTCATAATCTTTTCCGTCATTGCGGCCTTTGCCGCAATACTCATCCAGCTCGCCATCTCCCGCTCCAGGGAATACCTGGCCGATGATGGAGGAGCGGGCCTTGCCGGAAATCCTCTTTATCTCGCCGGGGCACTGCGTAAACTCAATGCCGGCGTCGCACGCCATCCCATGAATGACGCCAACCCGTCAACGGCACCCTTGTTCATAGTAAATCCCTTCAGCGCTGGCGGAGTCCGTTCCCTCTTCAGCACCCATCCGCCCATTGAGGAGAGAATCAGGAGACTGGAGGACATGGCCTATCGGCGATAATTTCGGACATCTCCTCAGGGCCATTTCGATCCGCATCATCCGCGATGTTGAATCCGGCAAATTCCTCGATGAGACCATCGATGCGGTTTTTTCGCGCTCATCGCTCACCGAGAGCGAGCGGGCCCTCATATACCAGATAACCTCTGGGGTCATACGGTGGCGGGGATACCTCGACTTTGTCCTCTCCTGTTACGCCACGAAGCCCATTGAAAGGGACGTCCGGTATCTCCTCTGGATAACGCTCTACCAGGTCGGGTTTATGAGGAAGGCCCATTATCATGTCGTCAAGGAAGCTGTCGACTTCGCAAGAAGCGAAAAGGGGAAATTCGTCGCCGGCTTTCTGAACGCAGTTCTGAGACGATTCGTCGATGATAGGGACCTCAGAAGTCTGTCGGCAGGCGAGGCCGTGCGATATGCCTTTCCCCGGTGGCTCGTGGACCGGTGGACCCGGAGACTCGGAGAGGAAAACACCGGGAAGCTGCTGACGACGCTCAACGATGAGCCCGTTTTCACGCTCAGGGTCAACACGCTGAGGACCACCGTCGATCAGGCAAGGGAAGACCTCGCTGCCGCCGGGATCGAAGCTCGTCCCGGCTCCCTTTCACCGTCAGCCCTTACTGTCGAGAGGCTCACCCCGGTGTTTCAGAGCACACCTTTCAAGGAGGGTCTTCTGAGCGTTCAGGGCGAAGCCTCCCAGCTTGCGGGCATGGCAGTCGAAGCAGCGGGCGGTACGCTCATCCTCGATGCCTGTACCGGTTCGGCAACTAAAACGAAACAGATCGCAGAGATGCGCCCCCGGGCACGCATCATTTCCATGGACACCGACATGAAGCGCCTGTACCTGTCGTCGCTGAGCGATAATATCCTCTGCGCCGACGCCCTTGCCGCACCTTTCAGGGCCGGCACCTTTGATACGATACTGGTTGACGCGCCATGCTCATCTCTTGGCATTATCCGCAAGCACCCCGAGATCAAGTGGCGGCGCAAGGAAGAAGACATCTTCCGGTTCGGGGCAATGCAGCTCTCATTGCTTGAGTCGCTCTGGGATCTCCTGCGCCCGGGTGGGTGCATAGTCTACAGCGTCTGCTCCTTCGAGCCCGAAGAGACCATGGGTGTCATTCGCAACCTGGCAAAAGATAAGAACTTTGTACTTGAAAATCCGCTGCCGTTCCTGTTTAATAAGGATTGTTTTCTCTCTTTACCGCACGAGACGTCTATGGACGGTTTCTTTATAGCACGAATAAGAAAGCCATGAAGCTCATAAAGATCTTATTTTGTATTGTGGCACCCATTTTCGTCTTCGGCCTGTCGACATACCTGACGATAAGTCTCCTCCTCAAGTTCCAGCAAACCACCGTCTGCCCCGATGTTCGGGGGAAGACCGTCGAGGACGCCCGGGAGCTTCTCAGGAAACAGGGTCTCGCCCTCGTCGTCCTGAGATATGAACGGCGAAACGATGTTCCCTATAACCATATCACGGTCCAAAAACCCGATGCCAACATCTCCACCAAGAAAGGAAGGGTGGTCTACGTTATCGTCTCCGAAGGGCCGGAACTCATGAAAACACCGGGGTTTGCGGGGCTCACCCTCGAGGAGGCCCAGTCAGTATTCAGTGAAAAACACCTCGTCCTTGAAAAAACGGTCATGGTCCCCCACGCAAGGGTGGGCAGGGTCATCGCGCAGCTGCCGGCGCAGGGAACGGACATCCTTGAATACGGCAAGGTCACCCTTTTCGTCGGCACGGCGCCGAGGTCCTATTATCTTATGGCCGATACACGCAACATCAACTACAATGAACTCGCCGACGAACTGGAATCCAAGGGGATAAGATACAGGATCAACTACGCAAGGGGCGATCAGGCCTCTACGCGAAGCGGCATAGAGTACTCGATACTTCCCAGAACGATATTCAATTCGACCGAGGAGATTGTTATCAATATCTACTGATCACGGAGGCTTTATGAAAGATATCCTCATCGCGCCGTCCATCCTCTCCTGCGACTTCCTGCGTCTCGGCCAGGAGATCGAGGACGTGGAGGATGCAGGCGCAGACCTTATCCACGTCGACGTCATGGACGGGCATTTCGTTCCCAACATTACCATTGGCCCCCTGTTCGTGGAGGCTCTGCGCAGGATTAACAGAAAACCCCTCGATGTCCACCTGATGATAGAGAACCCCGCCCAATACGTGCAGGAATTCGCCCGAGTCGGCTCCGACATTATCACAATACACGCCGAAGCGGATAACCACCTTTTCCGGACACTCGACGTCATCAAGGAATCGGGGGCACGGGCGGGCATATCCTTCAACCCTGCGACACCGCTCAACCAGCTCGAGCATGTCATCCATCTCATAGACCTCGTCCTCATCATGACCGTCAACCCCGGTTTCGGGGGTCAGAAATACATCCCCGAGATGGCGGGAAAGATCACCGAGGCCCGAAGGATGATCGATAAAGCCGGGAGGTACATAGATCTCGAGGTCGACGGCGGAATCAAGGCGACAAATGCCGCCGACGTCGTCAAGGCGGGCGGCAACATGCTCGTCATGGGGACGGAAATATTCCACAGCGGAGATTACCGGAAAAAGATCGAAGAGGTGAGAGACAAGATCGGTCGGTAACCATGGAACTCAAAAGACAGAAAACATACAGAAACGTCTTCGACAGGGCGTGCGCCGACCTTGCAGGAAGCCCCATGGAGGAGAAGTTCTTTTTGGCCGGTCTGCGTCATGAGCAAAGCGGTAATGGCGTGCGGGTTCAGGTCCCCTTTTTCGACGAGACCATATCCCTCGGCATACCGGGATTCGCCTTTTCCAGTTCCAAAGGGGCCAACGTCACCCTCGTCGCGAAGATCATCATCCTCCACTACATAAACACCGCCTCGGGAATCCCTCTGACAGGCGAGAAGTTTGCCTACGGCGATATTCCGGCATGCATGCACTATGATCCCGTCTTCGAAAAAAGGGTGCTCAAGCCTCTTGTCAGGGCATTCGGCTATGACAGGCATGCCTTTCTTGATGCGGGCCGCAGCCTCGGGGCAAAAGAAGAACGGTTCGGCGACGCATCTCTCACGCTTTTCGCCTTCCCGAAGGTGCCTGTCACCTTCGTCCTCTGGGAAGGGGACGCCGAATTCCCGCCATCGGCCAAGGCTCTTTTCGATCCTTCGATCACGGGTTACCTGCCGCTTGAGGATATAGTCGTCATATCGAAGCTTGCTGCCGGCAGGATCTTGAAGACGGCGATGAAGAGCTTCGCCGAAGAGGTGTGAGATGATATTCAAACAGTTCAATTTTGATGGATGCCTCGCATATGTCATCGCCTGCGACAGGGAAAAAATAGGGGTTATCATCGACCCTTCCCATGAAATGGAACCCTTCCTTGATTTCGTCGCATCCCATGGACTCACCATCACCCACGTTATTGATACCCATACCCATGTCGACCACGTTTCCCTTGCGCCGGAGCTTGCAGACAGGTTGGGGGCGAAAACGGTCATGAACAGGAACACCCCGGCGCAGAGGGAGATCGGGGCAAAAGTCACGGACCTCTTCGGGATCGAAAAGATCCTTGCTGAGAACGCCCGGAAAAGAATCGATCTTTATCTTGGCGACAAGGAGGAAGTAAAGATCGGGGATATCACATTACGGACAATGGAAACGAAGGGGCACACCCGGGACCATATGGCAATCCTCGCCGGCGACAGGATCTTCACCGGAGATGTACTCATCATAGGCCAGTGCGGAAGGACGGACCTACCCGGAGGAAGCTCCCGCGACATGTACGAGAGCCTCTTCGGCAGGATCATGCCCCTTTCCGATGATCTCATCGTCTATCCCGCCCACGACTACAGGGGCAACATTAATTCCTCTCTGGGTTACGAGAAGGTCAACAATGTATGCCTCAAGACACAGTTCACCATGGAAGACTTCGAGAAATTCCTCAAAGGCCTCTTCCCCCCGCTGGATGCAAACACGGGAAAACTCCAATGCGGCCTCAGCACGATGGAGCCGGCACCCGAGGGCGAACTGGGACCGCTTATGAAAAGCTTCTGCATGTCCATGGAAGGCATCCTCGCCGCACCCCATGAAGAAACAGTTATCCAGCCTGAAGATCTCCTGCGCAGGATCGCCGGAAAGGAGAGGCCCTTCCTCATCGATGTCCGCGAGCCCAAAGAACTCAAGGAGACCGGCTTCATCGAGGGCGCCGTGAACATCCCCATTCGGGAGGTTGCCAGAAGGATAGACGAATTCCCAAAAGACCTCGACACTCCCATCGTGCTCTACTGCGCCAGCGGTCACCGCTCCTCCCACGCCGCTATCTACCTGAGAGCTTACGGCTACCATAACGCCAGAAACCTCGAATACGGCATCCACGGCTGGCAGGACCGCCACTATCCGCTGACAAAATGGGCTTGAATGGCTTGAGTCGCTTGACAAACTGTTGACAAACTCCTCTTTTCGTCATCCCGGACTTGATCCGGGATCCAGAGGTCTCTCCAACCCATCGTTATTCCTGGATCCCGGCCTTCGCCGGGATGACGACAGAACGTAAACTTGGTTCGAAAACCCACTTAATCAACAGCCTGTTGAGAGTCAAAGATCAAGAGAGCGTCCGCTGAGCGCGGTGTGTCCGATGGAGTAGGCTTCCGTCGTCTGGTCTTTCTCGACCCTTAAGCGACTCAAGCCATTCAAACGACTCAAGCCAGCCCCTACCTGAGCAGTATCTTCCCCTTCGGTTCGTCGAGGAAGGTGCCTATGATGTGGTAGTCTACGCCGAGGCGGGTGGCAGTTTCTTCGAACTTGACCCTGTCGGCAGGGTCAAGGGCTATGAGGAGGCCGCCTGAGGTCTGGGGATCGAATATGATGTCGAAGAAGAAATCGGACCGCGTGGTGACCACGTGTTCCCTGTAGTAGTCCCTGTTACGGTAGAGGCCACCGGGGACCAGGCCCGAGGCGGCAAATTCGACGGCTTCCCCGAAATAGGGCAGTTTTTCTGCGTAAAGCTCAACCCCGATGGACTCCCGTATCATCTCCTTGAGATGCCCCGCAAGGCCGAAACCCGTGACGTCCGTGCAGGCGTGGGGATTCACGGAAAGCATCGCCTCCGCGGCTGCCCTGTTAAGGGTGGCCATGACCGCGGCAAGACCCGCGGCCGCGTCATCGTCAAGGAGCTTGCCCTTGATGGCCGTATTCATGATGCCCGTCCCGAGGGGCTTGGTAAGAACGAGAACGTCCCAGGGCTTCGCCCCCTCGTTGAGGAGGACTTTATCCGGATGAACGATCCCCGTCACCGAGAGCCCATACTTGATCTCGTCATCGTCGACGCTGTGGCCCCCGAGAAGGCTCGCCCCGGCCTCGCGTATCTTGTCCGCCCCGCCGCGAATGATCTCCTTCAGGATCGATATGTCGAATTTCTTTGGCGAAAAACAGACGAGGTTAAGGGCGGTCTTCGGCGTCGCCCCCATCGCATATATGTCACTTAAGGCGTTTGCCGCGGCGATCTGCCCGAACCAATAGGGATCGTCCACAACGGGGGTAAAGAAGTCCACCGTCTGGACAAGGGCGATCTCGTCTGTCACCTTGTAGACGCCTGCGTCCTCAAAGCCTTCGATACCCACAATAACGTGTTCATCCGCAGGGATATCTATCCCGCACAGGATGTTCGCCAGGTCACCCGGACCTATTTTCGACGCTCACCCGCCGCCGCGGACAAACTTTGTCAGTTCGCTGTCCACTCGCCCTCCGTTCGTTCCAACCCGACTCCCCCTCAGGGAGGGAGCATCTTCTTCGATTTCTTCCTCGCTCGCGGGGCCTCTTCCAGGACAATCCGTCTCTCTTCTATCTTCTCAATACCCGCGTAATAACAACAATTCACACTTTTGTAGTTGTTGTCGAAGACGCGCACCTTACCGTCCTGAAAGTTGACACGGACGTAGCAGAATCCACCCGGCAACTCCGACCGGCGCTCCTCAATGACGATCCCCATGCCCCATCGGGTGTACCTCTTATGGTACACGCGATCACCAACCTGAAGATACAGGGAATAATCGGCTATCATCGGGTAAGCATATCATAAATGAGGGGGAGGAACAATAAGGCAGGTCATGGGTTATAGGTGATGGGTGATGGGAAGAACCTCTGAAAGAAAGCTTCCTTTCAGCCTATTACCTATTGGCCATTACCTGAAAACAAAACGGGGACCGAAGTCCCCGTTTTTTTCTAGTTTCTCTATCTTACTGATGATCGGCCCATTTGCCGTAGCGCTCGCGGAGGATCCTGTGGAGGATCTTGCCGGCGCCTGATCTCGGCATCTCTTCGTCCTTGATGAAAACGATGTTCTTCGGGACCTTGAAGCCGGCTATCTTGCCCTTGCACCATGCGCCGACATCTTTCGCATCCATGGTCTTGCCCTCGTGGAGGACGATAACCGCCGTTACCTGTTCGCCCCACTTTTCGTGAGGTACGCCGATGACCGCCACGTCCTTAACATCCGGGTGGCCGCCCACGCAGTTCTCGACTTCCGACGGAAAGATATTCTCGCCGCCGGAGATGATCATGTTGGCCTTTCTGTCAACCAGCGTGTAGTAGCCTTCCTCATCCCTCATGGCCATGTCGCCTGCGCTGAAGTATTCGCCCTTCATCGCCGCTTTGGTCTTTTCCGGGTCTTTCCAGTACTGCTCGAAGATCTGAGGGCTCCGTGAATAAAGCTCGCCGACTACATTCGGTTTGTCGATGAGGTTTCCGTCTTCATCGTAGAGCTGAAGGATATCGGTACCAATAACCTCGCGGCCGATGGAGCCGAGCTTCGTCATCTGTTCGTGCGGTTTCAGGACGGTGACAATTCCTGCCTCCGTAGAGCCATAGGCTTCGTACAGCGCCGAGTTGGGGAACATCTTGAGGATGCCCTGCTTCGTGTCGCGCCGTGCCGGTGCCGAGGAGCACAGGAGCTTTTTGATGGCGTTGAGGTTGTATTTCGCTTTTACCTCGTCCGGGAGTGCCAGCATCATGATGTAGTGGGTCGGGACGAGAGAGGTGAAGGTGACGCCAAAGTCCGCGAAGGTCTTGATGAGATCTTCGGGGTTGAAGGAAACCATGTTGTAGGCCATGACGGTGCCGCCGACCCAGGTCACGACGAATGAATAAAAGAGAGAGTTGACGTGGCAGCAAGGCATGACGAGCAGGTTGCAGTCGTCGAAGTTGAAGCTATGGTCGTAGATCATGATGAAATACTGGGAGAACAGGTTCGCGTGGCTCTTCATAACGCCCTTGGGAAGACCTGTGGTCCCACCCGTGTACATGATGACCCAGATATCGTCGGCGTCGACGACAACATCCGGCTCCGCGGGACTTGCCTTCGCGAGCATCTGCTCGTAATTGATGTAGCCGTCGTAGCTGGGGCTGTCTACGGCAAAGTTGATGTAATGCTCAACAGTCTTCAGGTTCTTCTTCATACCGTTGACCTGATCGATCCAGGGAAGTTCCTTGCCGTCTGCCTTGTCGATGCCGCTCTGAACAATAAAAACCTTTGCTTCGCAGTGATTGATGATGTATTCCATTTCCGGGGTGGCAAGCCTGAACATGAGGGGTACGCACAGGAATCCACCCTTAGCCGCGGCCGCGTAGAACTCCAGCCACTCGACACAATTGTATCCGAGGACTGCGAAACGGTCGCCTTTCTTCATTCCCAGGTCAGCAAGGGCGTTCGCAAGTCTGCAGGCCCTTTCATTCCACTGCTTGAAGGTGTAGGACTTGTAGAGGTCCTTGATGCCCACCTTGTCGGGCCACTTAAAGGCATTCACTCTTAGCACATCCTTAGCCGTCATCCAATGACCGTTCTTCATAACAAAACCCTCCTTAGTGTGATTGATGAAAATCCCGTTGTGCAGCCCTGTCAGAAAATCAACAGGGCGTCGTGCTCAGGAACAGGCAATACGTGTGATGCCGCAACAACATACAATCCAGAGATGAATATGGAATTGTGCCGTCAGAATAAAGACCAGCTATTGAAGTAGTACCTTTACAGCTTCTCACGTAACCCCTTAACCCAGAAAAACCTTGTACACCATTTTTTACCCCACATGGGTTTTTTTTTCAACACTAAAATGGCCTTTTGCCTCCCATCAACAGAATAATTCATACCCCAAAATCCCCCGCCCGCCGTTTCCCTATATGTCCTAATATTTCCTATTGGTCCTGTAAGACACGCCAGGCATGCTGCAGACCCATAGATCCTATAAGACACACAGAAAAACACCTGTTCCTTCCACAAAAAAACGGGGACCGAAGTCCCCGTTTCTTGCTTGTTTGAAAGATCTTACTGCTGGTCTCCCCACTTACCATAACGCTCGCGGAGGATCCTGTGGAGGATCTTGCCGGCGCCTGATCTCGGCATCTCTTCGTCAGGGATAATGTATATGTTCTTGGGAACCTTGAAACCAGCGATCTTGCCCTTGCACCACTCGGTGACTTCTTTGGGCTCCATCTTCTTGCCTTCGTGGAGAACAACCACTGCCGTTACCTGTTCGCCCCATTTCTCATGAGGAATGCCGATGACGGCCACGTCCTTGATGTCAGGGTGTGAACCAACGCAGTTCTCGACTTCCGACGGGAAAACGTTCTCGCCGCCGGAGATGATCATGTTGGCCTTTCTGTCAACCAGGTAGTAGTAGCCTTCTTCATCGCGATAGCCCATGTCGCCCGCGCTGAAGTACTGGCCTTTCATTGCGTTCTTCGTCTTTTCCGGGTCTTTCCAGTAGCTCTCGAAAATCATCGGGCTGCGGGAATAGAGTTCGCCGATCTTGTTCGGCTCGGTGATGAGTTTACCGTCTTCGTCGTAGATCTGGACGATGTCGGTCCCGATGGCCTCACGCCCGATGGAGCCGAGCTTCTTCATCTGCTCTTCCGGTTTCAGGATCGTCACGCAACCAGCCTCGGTTGACCCGTATGCCTCAAAAAGTCTTGAGTTCGGGAACATCGCGAGGATGCCCTGCTTCGTGTCACGCCGTGCCGGCGCCGAAGAACAAAGGAGTTTCTTGATGGCGTTGAGGTTGTATTTCGCCTTTACTTCGTCCGGGAGTGCCAGCATCATGATGTAGTGGGTCGGGACGAGGGAAGTGAATGTGACCCCGTGATCGGAGAATGTCTTGATGAGGTTTTCCGGGTTGAATGAAACCATGTTGTAGCACATGACGGTGCCGCCGACCCAGGTCACCACGAATGAGTAGAAAAGAGAGTTGACGTGGCAGCAGGGCATGACAAGCAGAATCGTGTCGTCGAAATTGAACTCGTGGTCGTAGATCATGATGAAATACTGTGAGAAGAGGTTGGCATGGCTTTTCATGACGCCCTTGGGCAGACCCGTCGTTCCACCGGTATACATGATGACCCATGTGTCGTCGGGGGTGACTTCGACTGCCGGTTCCTCGGGGCTAGCCTTCGCGAGCATCTGCTCGTAGTTGATGAAGCCGTCGTAGCTGGGGCTGTCTACGGCGAAGTTGATGTAGTGCTCAACGGTCTTGAGGCTCTTTTTCATGCCGTTGACCAGGTCGATCCAGGGAAATTCCTTTCCGTCCTCGGGATCCTTTCCGCTCTGGACTATAAAAACCTTTGCTTCGCAGTGATTGACGATGTATTCCATCTCCGGCGCCGCGAGTCTGAACATAAGCGGTACGCACAGAAAACCGCCTTTTGCGGCAGCGCCATAGAAATCCATCCATTCAACGCAGTTGTAGGCAAGAACCGCAAAGCGGTCGCCTTTCTTGAGCCCCAGATCGGCAAGGGCGTTCGCAAGCCGGCAGGTTCTCTCGTTCCACTGCTTGAAGGTAAACTGCTTGTAGAGATCTTTTGCTCCGATCTTATCGGGGTACTTAAACGCTTGAATCCTTAGAACATCCTTCGCAGTCATCCAGTGGCCGTTCTTCATGAGTGTACTCCTCCTGTGAGTTTGAGATGTAGATGTACGGTTGTCCTAGGGATATCGATCTGCTACTCTACCAGCTCCAGGAAATGATGCACCTTCTGCGGCATTTTGTTTAGCAAAACGTTATCAATAAGGTTGATCATACAGCCTGGGCAAGCGGTCACGACGATATCCGCACCGGTCGCTTTGATGCCATCCATTTTCTTGCCCGCTATTTTCTTCGTCAGATCGTAATGGTAAACGCTGAATGAACCACCCATTCCACAACACATATCGGCGTTGGGCATTTCGACATACTTGATGCCCTTGAGGGCCTTGAGGATCGCCCTCGGCTGATCTTTGATGTTCTGGTACCTGACAAGATGGCAGGGGTCATGCCATGTTACTACTTTCCCTTCGAACTCCTTTCTCAACTTGAAGTCCTGCGGAGGGATCTTGAGGATATCTATGACAAATTCCGTACTATCCTTGATTTTCTTCTCGAATTCCTCGTAGCGCTGTTTCTGCTCCTCGGTATCCGGGAGATATTTCTGATAATCCTTGAGCGTGGAACTGCACGTCCCGCAGGCCGTCACAATGTAATCCACGTTGAGGTCCTTGTATGCCTTGATGTTCAGGTCCGCCAGCATCCGGCCCGTCTCAAGGTCGCCACTGAAATAGATTGCGGCGCCGCAGCAATTCTGGTCCTCGGGTACAACAACTTCCACTCCGTGCCGGGTCAGGAAATCGATAAGCTTGAGACCCAGTTCGGGATAGACGAAGTCGGTCGCGCACCCCATGAAGAAACCGACTCTCATCTTGGGTTTCTCGCCGTTCTGGGGTTTGTAGACCGGCTTGACCTGGTCTCTCAGGAATGTCTTTGAGAGACTGGGGAAATTCCTTTTTCCCAGGCCCTTTATGAAATCGGGAAGGTGTTTGATCTTGCCTTCCGTCGTAGGCATCATCCACTGGAACTTCTGCATGAGCCTTGCGTACTTCCCGAAGGCCTTTCTGTTTGCCATGACCTTGCGGAATGCGAAATTCTTGATGGCGCCGAGGCCTTTCTCTTTTACCAGCTCAGCGCGGGCAGCAACAACGACCCGGTCAATTTGCGTCTTGGCGGGACAGTTCGCGGCGCAGCGTTTACAGAGAAGGCATTTCCCGATGATGTCCGCCATCTCATGGGTGAACTCCTGCTTTCCTGCAAGTATCTGTTTCACGAGGTAGTTTTTACCTCGCGCCACAGACGTCTCCATCTTTTCCTCCTGGTAAACCGGGCAGAAAAAGCTGCAGAAGCCGCACTTCATGCACTGGTCGGCAAATTGTTCTATTTTTTTAAGTTCTTTAAGGTCTTTCACTCGCAACCCCCTTTATGGACTACTCCCAGATCTTGCCCGGGTTCATGATGTTGTTCGGGTCAATGAGAGCCTTTATGTTCTTCATCATGTTTATCACGGCCGGCTCTGTGACCTTCTTCATAAACTTCTGCTTCTCGAGGCCAATACCGTGTTCACCTGAAAGCACCCCGCCAAATTCCACAGCGCCTTCTATGATTGCGTCCATTGCTTTCAGTGCGCGCTCGTAATGTTCTTTATTGTTGATGTCGGTAAGGATCGCGGGATGAAGATTTCCATCTCCCGCATGACCGAGAACAACGATCTCGAGATTATACTGTTTGGCAAGTTCCTTGCATCTGTTGATGAGTTTGGGGATATTCCCGCGGGGCACGGTGACATCTTCGGCGAAAACCGTCTTCGCTTTTCCGAAGACAGCGGCGAACCCTGCACGGCGGGCCATCCAGTACTTATTGGCGTCGTCGGCATCCTTCGCCACGCGAACTTCTTTGGCCCCATACTTCTTGGTGATCTCCGCGATCTTCTCGGCCTCTTTCTCAACCGCTTCAGGGATACCGTCGACCTCAAACAGCAGACAGGCATCGGCGTCTTTCGGAAGGCCAATGGGCATCATTTCTTCGATCCTGTTGATGACCCAGTTATCGATAAGCTCGATCTTGTCGGGGATAACGCCATTTTCGAGGACATGGTACACGCTTTCGCCGGCAACGGCGACATCGTCATAAACAACACAGAGCGTTTTCTTTGCGAGTGGGACGGGATTCAGTTTGAGCTCGGCACTGGTGATGACACCAAGGGTCCCTTCGGCACTGATGAATATATGAAGCAGGTCATAACCGACCACGTTCTTCAACGTCCTGCCGCCAAGATGGACGATCTCGCCCGTCGGCAGAACTACTTCTATACCCAGGATGTACTGTTTCGTGACGCCGTATTTCACGCATGCCGGCCCGCCGGCATTCTCAGATATGATGCCGCCCATCGTGGCGCCCAGGAAACTCTGGGGGTCAGGAGGAAAGAAAAGACCGTCCTTCATAAGGCGAAGCGTGAGGTCCTGGAGGACAACGCCGGGCTCAACGGTTGCGGTGAGATTCTCTTTATCGATCCTGATTATCTTGTTCATTCTTGTCATGGCGAGAACAATACCGCCATGCCAGGGAACCGATCCGCCGCTGACATTTGTACCGCCTCCCCTGGGAGTGACGGGTATCTTCTCAGCATTAGCTAATTTCATTATCCGGGACACTTCGTCTGTAGTCGTAGGAAAGATGACGACATCCGGTTCCTTTATCCAGCTTGTCGTTCCGTCGTACGAATACGCTTTGAGAGCCTCAGGTGCTGTGAGGACATTGTCTTTGCCCACAATCTTTTGAAATTCGCTTATCAACGACTCTTTTAACATCCCTGTACCCCCTGATTTTGATATTGTTACTAATTTCACTTTCTTATATCTTTTTCTCCTTTCCTTTGTCAATAAAAATCACGGGGCCAAAACTTCCCTGATATCAAGTAATTGGCCACAGTTAAGGCCTTGCGGAGGAATCGGAAAATATGGCATAGAATTACACGTTTTCCATAGTGAACAAATACACCGCAAATGGCCTGTAAATAGACGTCTTCGGGGGGGTACAATATGGCTTGACGCGATGCTGATGCTCTCCAACAACGCGGGCGCCGTGCTGGCGCTCTGCCTGTCGTAGGAAAGAATTAGGACCTATAAAACACCCCGCTCCCTCTCTCCCTGCCCCCTAATTGGTCTTAGTCCTATGGGTCTTGTTGAGCTGGACAGCGGGTTTCTTAGTTGGCTTCCGGACCTGCGACCTGTGACCTGCGACCTGCGACCTGCGACCTGTGACCTGTGACGACCTGTCAGGGCGCTATTTCTTTCAGTTTTTGCAGGACTGCGGAGAAGCCGAGACGTTCGATGTCCAGGGTCTCGATGACAACCTTGCCGTCGTAACCCAGTTCGTTGAGGCCCTTAAGGACCCTCGCCATGTCTATCGAACCTTCCACGAAGTCGTGGTCGTCACGGTTGCCGTCGTTGTTGTGCAGATGGACGTGGAAGAGGTTCTCCACACCCATGCGGCGGACATCATCGATAATCGCGCCTTCGGGGTCGGGATGCTTCGCCGTGCATTTCGAGATGTAAGCGTGGCCGATGTCGAGGGTGACCCCTATACCGGGGACAGCATCACGAATCGCGGCAAATTCACCCAGTTCCCGGAAGTAGAAATAGGACATGAACACGTTTTCCAGTGCGATCCTCACCCCGAGGGACCGCGCCTCTTCCGCAATGGTTCCCAGGTCCTCGATGAACCGGGCGTGAATCTCCCTGTCAAATTCCTTCAACTTTCTGAAGAAGGAGTATCCCGGATGAACAACAATGGGATCGGCACCCATTCCGGCGGAGAACCGAACCGCGTCGAGCACCCTCTCCCTCGAGACAGTGCGTATCTCATCGAGATAGCTCCCCAGGTTGGTCTCCAAAAAGGGGCCATGCATCGAGAAACCGACGCCCTCCCCTGCGAGCCCCCGCAACTTGTCCCTCAGTCCGCCATCGAGCAAAAAGAGATGGGGAGGTTCATAGGAAAGCTCGATGACCCTGATCCCCGCGGCCAGAATACTATCGATCACACCGTCGAGGGTGTCGTTGGTGAGAAAATATGTGGAGATACCGAAGTGCATGGTAGAGGCAGGTCATGGGTAACGGGTTATGGGTTATAGGAACAGCAAGATACGAAAGACCAGTTGGTCTTTCGTCCTTTTCCCATCACCAATTACCCATCACCCATGACCTGTATTCTTACTTCTTCACCGCTACCTTGACTTCATCTACGATCTCCTGGCTGCTCAGGGAACTGATCGTCTTCAAGAGACCTTCCTTCTTGTAGAAATCGATGAGGGGAGCGGTTTTCTCGTTGTATGTGGCGAGCCTCTGCTTGATGGCCTCTTCCGTTTCGTCGGCGCGCTGCACCGCGGGGGAGCCGCACTTGAAACAGGTTCCGTCGGCTTTCGGCGGCTTGCTCTTTATGTTGTATATCTCCTGACAATCAGGGTTGGAGCATGTCCGTCTCGTCGTCAGCCTGTCGAGGATGACATCCGTGGGGACGTCGAGATTGATGGCGGCGTCGAGATTGATGGCGATCTTCTCGAGGAGCTTCTTCAGTGCCTCCGCCTGGGGGATGGTCCTGGGGAAACCGTCGAGGAGAAAGCCCTTCTGGCAATCGGGTTCCTTCATCCGCACTTCCATGATGTCCATGATGAGGTCGTCGGGCACAAGCTCTCCTCTCTCCATGTAACCCTTCGCCTTCTTGCCCAGTTCGGACCCCGCCTTGACGGCGTTGCGCAGGATGTCTCCGGTGGAGATCTGCACGGATCCGTCAAATTCCGTTAACGACTTCGCAACTGTCCCTTTGCCGGCTCCCGGCGCTCCCAATAATACGATACGCATGATAGATCCTCCTTTGCGTGATTAGTGATCGGACACGAAATTTCCTGAGTTTACCAAAAAACTCCAAAAAAATCACCGACAAAAACTCTCTTCGCCCCCGTCTTCGCCGCGCCCGGGCAGCTTGACATGCCACGTTCGGCGGGGGCATAATGTAACCCTATGAAAAAATATACCATCCACCGTGATGTCTCCCCTGTGAAGACGGTCATTGACTATTCCCGGGAGCTCAACGAGGAACAGCGGAGTGTGGTTCTCAGCGAGGACGGGCCTATTCTCGTCATCGCCGGTGCGGGAAGCGGCAAGACCAGGGTCGTCACCTATCGGGTGGCCCGCCTTCTGGAGAGGGGCGTGCCGCCGGGAGGCATACTGCTCCTGACCTTCACGAACAAGGCTGCCCGGGAAATGCTCCATCGTGTCGAACATCTCGTGAAGATGGACACCCGCTACATCTGGGGCGGCACCTTCCACCACATTGGCAATCTCATCCTGCGCCAGCACGCCGAGCGCGTCGGCTACCGCAAGAGCTTCACTATCCTCGACAACGAGGATGCGAAGGACGTCGTGGAGCTCGCCGTCAAGGCATCCGGCATCGACACGAAAGCAAGGATGTTCCCCAAAGGCGGGGTCATCAAGGAGCTCTTCAGCTACGCCGCCAATACCATGCAGGCAGTTGACGAGGCCATCAGGGAACGAAACCCCTTCTTCTATGATATCGCTGACGAGATGACGGCCATCCACAGGATCTACACGGAGAAGAAGCGCGAGACGAACGCCATGGACTTCGACGACCTGCTCATATACTGGCACAGAATACTTGCCGAGGACGAGGAGCTGCGCAAGCTCTACGCCATGACCTTCCGCCACATCCTTGTCGACGAATACCAGGACACCAACCGCATCCAGTCGGAGATCATCGACTTCATGGGGCTCCTGAACCGCAATGTCATGGTCGTCGGCGACGACGCTCAGAGTATATATTCCTTCCGGGGAGCGAATTTTCAGAACATCCTTGATTTCCCGAAACGCTACGGGGAAGCTAAGGTTCACAAGCTCGAGACGAACTACCGCAGCACGCCGGAGATACTCGACCTCGCGAACAATTCCATCTCCTTCAACATGAACCAGTTTGAGAAGACCCTCCACAGCGTCAGAAACACCGGCGTAGTCCCCGTTGTCGCTCCGTCGCGGGACGTGATACAGCAGGCCGAATTCGTGGCCCAGCGGATACTGGAGCTCTCCGACGAGGGCATCCCCCTCGACAGGATGTCGGTCCTCTACCGCGCACACTACCATTCGATGGAAGTACAGATGGAACTGACCCGTCGCGGCATACCCTTTGAGATCCGAAGCGGGCTCAGGTTCTTCGAACAGGCCCACATCAAGGACGTCGTCTCCTTCCTGCGCGTCATGTCAAACCCCAATGACGAGGTGTCGTGGAAACGGATGTTCAGGATCTTTCCCCGCATCGGCAAGAAGACCGCCGATCACATCTTCGCCTACCTGAAAGAACAGGGCGACCCCTTCGATCCCCTCATCTCGGGCAGGATAGCCGATACCTTCAAGAGCATCAAGAAGGAGAACATCGAGGCATGGTCGGAGCTTTTCGGTGAGCTGAGGAACTTAAGCAGCGACGAGGCCCCGGGGGACATGATCTCCGCCATCCTCAAGCACGGCTACATCGAATACCTCAAGTTCGCCTATCCCAACTACGAGGCCCGCCTCGAAGACCTGGGACAGCTTATCAATTTCTCGACAAAGTACCATTCGCTGGAGACGTTCCTGAGTGAGCTCTCCCTCATGAGCGGCCTGGCCGGTGAAGAGATCGCGGCGGCGGGTGACGCCGACGAAGAGCGGGTCATACTGAGCACCATCCACCAGGCCAAGGGCCTCGAATGGCAGATCGTCTTCATCATCTGGTGCGCGGAAGGACGGTTCCCCAATCCCAAGGCGGTGGAGGAAGGGGCCATCGAGGAAGAGAGGCGCCTTTTCTACGTGGCGTCGACGCGCGCAATGGACGAGCTTTACCTGTGTTACCCCATCCTCGCCTTCGACCGCCAGGCCGGCCACATCATAATGCGCCCCTCCCGCTTCCTGGCGGAACTCGATGGGGCAAGGTATGAGGAGTGGGCGATAAGTGAGTATTAGAGGCGGCTTGAATGGCTTGAATGGCTTGAGGGTCCGAAAAAGAAAGCTTGAATGGCTTGAGTCGCTTCAGTCGCCTGAGAGCCGAAAAGATTGGGGCAGTAAGATTACATCCTGTTCGGCGTGATATTCTACCGAGAGTCTCTTTCGCCTTTAGCTCTCAAGCAATTCAAGCGACTCAAGCCATTCAAGCCGTCTTTCGACTAGTTGATGAAGACTTTCTTGTACTTCGGCATCTCTTCCAGGGACTTGCCGCAGCCCATGGTGACCGATATAAGGGGGTCCTCGGCCACGATCACGTTTATCCCTGTCTCATTCTCTATCCGCTGGTCGAGGCCTTTGAGGAGCGCCCCTCCGCCGGTGAGGACTATGCCCGTCTCGTTGAGGTCGGCGACGAACTCGGCAGGAAGCTTTTCCAGTGCCCTTCTGACAGAATCGAGGATTGCCGAGATGGGCTCCTCTATCGCCTCACGGACTTCCTCCTTGGAAATCTTGAGACTCCTCGGTATGCTCGTAAGCAGATCCTTTCCGACGACGTTTATGGCATCGCTCAGGGAATCTATGGGATAGGCGGAGGCGCCTTCTATCTTGATCTTTTCGGCGGCTATAACCCCTATGGCAAGCTGGTGTTTCTTCTGGAGATAGCGGACTATCGCCTCGTCGAGCTCGTCGCCCGCTACCCTCAGGGACTCACTGTATGCGACGGCGGAAAGGCTGATGATGGCCACCTCCGTCGTGCCGCCGCCGATATCGATTATCATGTTGCCCCTCGGCAGTTCAATGGGCATTCCCGCACCGATGGACGCCGCCATGGGCTCCTCTATGAGATGGACGTCGCGTATGCCCACCTGGAAGCAGGCGTCAATGACGGCCTTCTTCTCCACCTGGGTAATGCCCGAAGGAACACCGACAACCATCTTGGGCTTCGATACCTTTCGCTCGTTGCTGACCACCTTGAGGAAGTACTTGATCATCGCCTTGGCCACGTCGAAGTCGGCGATGACCCCATCCTTCAGGGGCCGTATGGCGCTGATATTGGGGGGTGTCCTCCCAATGTACTCCTTCGCCTCCTTGCCGACAGCGATGACCTTCCCCGAGTTATTGTCAATGGCGACAACGGAAGGCTGATTGAGAACGATGCCTTCTCCCTTCATGTATATCAAAGTGTTGGCGGTACCGAGGTCCATGGCGAGGTTCGTGGAAAACATCCCGAACAAATTCTTGAAGAAACCCATCCCCCTTCCTCCCTATTCAATGAATTTTCGTATCTTTTTCTCTTCTATTCTTTCGAAAAGCTCCCAGACGTCCGGTGAATCGTCAGGGAAACTGACCGTTCCAAGTTCGATCATGCCCGCTCCCGCCGAGAGCCCTTGCTCCGTAAGGCTTTTACCTACCGCGTGGTAAAGGAGTTTCATCATGTTCCGCGTTTCAAAGGTCTCGCCGCCCTTGAGAAGAACGAAGAAACGCCCCCCGCTCTTGCGGGCCACGAACGCCTTGCCCCCTGCGCAATAGCGGATGACCTGACAGAGCCTCCTCAAGAGATCGTTCGTGCCTTCTGCGCCCATTTTCCTGTTATAAAGGACCATATTCCCGAGCTTGATGCATAGTATGGAAAACCGCTGGTTCTTCCGGGCCATCGTCTCGACGACGTTCAGGAAAACGGGAAATTGCACCGCGCCCGTGACGGGGTCGAAATCGCGTATCCTGTCTAGGTGCTCGCGCATCCACCGGGCTGTGAAATACAGCGAAAGGAGACTGGAAAGGTTTCTCAAGGCCCCGATGGCGCCCTCCTTGAGCTCCCCGTCATTGAGGGACACAAAGCCGATGACGCCAAAGGTCGTATCTTCGGTTATCAGGGGAAATCCGAAGAACTGCCGGGCCTTGACGGGTTCGTTGGGAAAGAAGAGCGGCTTCTCACGCAGATAGGCGCTGCCATGGGGGAGAAGAAGTTCCCTGCCTCCCTCGAGGACCACGGAAGCGATGCTTTCCCCGCTGCGACATTCCTTCTTGATGGCGTCGCAGTCGTCGATGCCGACGACATCCTGAATGACGAGGCGCCCCTTCTTCTCCATCCCGATGAAGCAGAAGGTCCCGCCCGAAAGGCCCAGTATCTCCTCCAGCACATCCGCCGTAGAGACCTTCACCGTATTAAGGGCGGAGAGGAGGTTCAGGATCCGCTTCTCTGCGTAGAGCTCGTCCATGGCTTCCTCGGCATGAAGGGCCCTTCTCTCCTGCTCGATCTCTTCGTTAATGAGCGATGCGAAAGAACCTAGTATCTTCTTCTCCTTGTCCGTAAAAACATACTTTTTCTTGCTGTCGACAATGATGACGCCCTTCGTGTCCATGGGATATCCCATGAAGGACTTGATACCCTCGCTGGCCCCGTAATAGCCCAGTACCTCTTCATCCCTGTCGAAATTGGGTATGATGAGGGGAGCGTTATGCTTCATCACCCATCCGGGAAGAGTTCCCTCGACGGGTATGCTTTTCTTCTCATCAAAACTCTTCGCAAAAGTGATGGAAGAAAGGCACTTGAGCGAATCCTTCTCCCTCACGTACAGGGCGACGGTAAAAGCCTCGTAGATATTGAAGATAAGCTGCGACAACCTGTCTATCATTTTTATACCCGAAATTATGTCATCGGCATAGGCCGCTGTCAATCGATATCAACCATACTCCTCGAACCGGGCGGAGTAGGGAAGCTCAAATTTCTGGAGGGTCCGGCAGAAACCGCATGCCCCGCCACCGGATGGATATCCGCAGACGGCACAGAATTCGCCTTCCGGGCCTGCCCCGGCCTCGCGGTCGTTCTGCCTTCTCTCCTTCATTTCCCGGAGTTCTTTCAGGTATCCCTTCACGAACATGAGTTTCGTTCCCGGAGACGCCTCCTCGAGATTTCCCAGGATACCCTTGTATGCGATGGTCTTCGCCCCTTTCGAGAAGGGACATTCCTCGTATATGTAATCGATGCCGGAGATGATTGCGTACGCGGCGACCTCGCGCTCCGAGCACAGAAAGAAGGGCTTGGCCTTCCGCGAAAGATGTCCCTCCTTTGCATCGAGGGCGATATCCTTTTTCCAGAGATACTCCTTCTTCCAGTAGAGAATGTTCCCAAAGAGGGCCGCAGCCTCGTCGTCAAGGTTATGTCCCGTTAACAGAAGATTGTAGCCCTTGTCCATGCAGACCTTGTTCATGACGTAGCGTTTTATCATTCCGCATGCCGAGCACGGCGCCCGGCGCAGCCCCCTCGCGACCTCGCTGATACCCCTGCCGCCGAAAACGTCAGGAACATGAAAGATGTGGACCTTCCTGCCGATCCTGTCGGCGACGGCCTTGATCTTTTCCAGGGATACCCGGGAATAGTCTCCTATCCCCAGGTCGACATAGACACCGTCAGCCGTGACGCCCATCTTCGTCAACAGGAGCCAGAGGGACAGGGAGTCTTTGCCGCCGGACACGGCCACCACGGGACGATCACCGTCGCCGATAAGCCCGTAGCGGCGGATCGTCGTGTTCACCCTCTTCTCAAAAAAAACAAGGAAATGTGTGTCACAGAAAGCGGTCTTGTGGGACCGCAGGCTGATGCTCGCCGTTTGTCCGCATACCCTGCATTTCATCCGCCCGATACGACCCGTATGACCTTTACGTTATCGTCGGCGCCGAGCCTGTGGTCTTCGGTGACGAGCCTGTTGTTGGCGACAACGAGGTGACCTTCTTTGTTGACCTTGAGTTCCTCGAGGAGCCGGGAAACGAGCATCGGCTTCTCAAAGAGGTACTCTTTCCCTTCCCAGTTGACGTGCATGGGTAATTTCTTAGCACAACGATGGGGTGATGTCAAAAGACCCGCACTACGAAACATGTCTTTTCCGCAGCCATCGCAAGACGGACAAAAAAGGGGCGGGCCATCGGCCCGCCCCTCGCAATTCCATGTCAAACACAGGATTACGGCATCAGGATGACCTCAATCATGCCATTGTTCGAGTTATCCTGGTACTGGCACACAACATCAGGTTTCATCTCTGTCCCGGCCTTGCATTCAGGACTCTTGCCCTTCGAATAGCCGCATGGAGGGTTTCTCCTTTCCACGCACACATCGCATCCTTCGGGGAAAACGCCGAAAACCTTCTGATTCCCTGATTTTCCCTTCGGCGGTCCCAGAACCGTCGTCTTTCCGCCGGCGGGCGTGACGTTTATCTGTATCTTTTCATTGAAACCGTCAACGAGGCTTACATCCAGCACATCGTACCATTTGGGGTTGTTGACGGTGACCTCTGCCTTGGTGGAACCGCAGCCCACATTGGCCTTGAAAGCCAACGCCATGTTCAGGTATTTATACCCGGGGTTGGGTATCTCCTTGCTGCCGTTCGCCGGTATATCAAACACGCAATTGAGCTTGCCCGTTGAGGACTTGCAAAAGGTCCCGAGGACCCCCGCATTGACCTCGGAATCAGACGCGAAGCTGACGCTTGCCGTAACCGGTGACGACTGTTGGTTCTTGACCACTACCCTCTTCTGTTTCGACGCCGCGCCGGCATCGCTTACACTGCCAATGAACACAACACAAGCCAGTAAACCCAACACCGCTAAAACTTTCTTCATTATGAAAAACCTCCTCAGTGATTTTGAACAACGACTAAATCTATCAGAAGCATATCATTCCGGCAATGACTATTAATAACTATTATGTACCAAATACATCTGCCGCTCCTGTCTTTTGCCGCGGCCGCCTGTCCGGATGGGGCTGCCCCGTTGATTCCTGCCGTATCGTGATTATATTTTACCCAGTATTTAGCTATCGCAGCGCGCGGTCAACTGCCCGGTCTATTGAGCCGGCCATGTAGCTGAGCGCTTGTTTACAATACCTTAAGATACAAGGGGTGGAGATATGAACTGGGAAAAACTGACCATAAAGGCCCAGGAAGCTATTCAGGAGGCACAAAAAAAGGCTGAATCGCTGGGCCATCAGAGCATCGAGAACGAACACCTCCTTTTTGCCCTCATAATCCAGAAAGAAGGGGTCATAAAACCGATGCTCGACAAGCTCGGGGCTAAGGTCGATATCATAGTGCGGGACCTGGACAGGGAACTCATCAAGATACCCCGCGTTGACGGCGCGACGGAAACCTATATCTCGCCGAGGTTCAAACAGACCCTCGACACGGCCTTCAGCGAGGCCGGCCGCCTCAAGGACGAATTCGTCAGTACCGAGCACATCCTCATCGGCATCGCCGACGGCAAGGAAGGGCCCGCTGCGTCAGTCCTGCGGACCTACGGGATAACAAAGGACACCATATATGCGGTACTTAAGGACATACGGGGGACACAGCGCGTGACCGATCAGGCCCCGGAGGAAAAGTACCAGGCCCTTCAACGCTACTGCCGCGACCTCACCGAGGAGGCACGCAAGGGCAGACTCGACCCCGTCATCGGCCGCGACGAGGAGGTCCGCAGGGTCATGCAGGTCCTCACCCGCAGGACAAAGAACAACCCTGTCATCATCGGCGAGCCCGGGGTCGGCAAAACAGCTATTGTGGAAGGCCTTGCCCAGCGCATCATATCGGGAGACATCCCTGAGACGCTGCGCAACAAGCGCGTCCTTTCCCTCGACCTGGGGTCGCTACTCGCAGGAGCAAAGTACCGCGGCGAATTCGAGGACAGGCTCAAGGCCGTGCTCAAAGAGATAGACGAAGCGGCGGGCACGATCATCCTCTTCATCGACGAACTCCACACAATCGTCGGTGCAGGCGGGGCGCAGGGCGCTGTCGATGCATCGAACATGCTCAAACCCGCACTGGCCCGGGGAGACTTGCGCTGCGTCGGGGCCACGACCCTTGATGAATATAGAAAGTACATAGAGAAGGACGCCGCCCTCGAGAGGCGTTTTCAGCCTGTCTATGTCGGTGAGCCTTCCGTGGAGGAAACCATCGCCATCCTTCGCGGCCTCAAGGAGAAATATGAGCTCCACCACGGGGTCCGCATCAACGACCCGGCGCTTATAGCCGCGGCCACGCTCTCGCACCGATACATCACGGACCGGTTCCTTCCTGACAAGGCGATCGACCTCGTGGACGAGGCATCGTCGAGGCTCCGCATGGAGATCGACAGCGTGCCCACCGAGATAGATGAGATCGAGCGGAAGATAATCCAGGCCCAGATCGAGATCGAGGCGATGAAGAAGGAAAAGGACGAGGCATCGAAGGAACGCAAGAAGAAACTCGAAGAGGAACTGACCGGGCTCAGGGACGAGGTGGCTGAAAAACGCAAACACTGGGAACAGGAGAAAGCCTTCATCACGGGAATCACCGAGACAAAAGAAAGGATCGAACAAGCCAGGACGCAGGCGGAAGAGTTTGAGCGCAGGGGCGATTTCGGCAGGGTCGCCGAGCTGCGCTACGGGACCGTCTCCACCCTGGAAAAGGAACTGAAAGAGAAGAACTATGAGCTTGCCGCCCTGCAGAAAAGCAAGAAGATGCTCAAGGAAGAAGTGGATGATGAGGACATCGCAAGGGTTGTTTCCAAGTGGACCGGCATCCCCGTATCCAAGATGCTTGAAGGCGAGATGGACAAGCTCGTCCGGATGGAAGACAGGATACACCTGCGCGTGATCGGCCAGGATGAGGCCATACACGCGGTTTCCAACACCATACGACGTGCGCGGGCAGGACTGCAGGACCCCAACCGCCCTTTGGGGTCTTTCCTATTCCTGGGCCCCACCGGTGTGGGCAAGACCGAGCTCGCCCGGGCACTGGCGGAATTTCTCTTCGACGATGAACAGGCCATCGTGCGCATCGACATGAGCGAGTTCATGGAGAAACACTCGGTTTCGCGCCTCATCGGAGCACCTCCAGGATACGTAGGGTACGAGGAAGGCGGCTACCTCACAGAGGCCATCCGCAGGCGGCCATATTCCATCATACTCCTTGATGAGGTGGAAAAGGCCCACCCCGAGGTCTTCAACGTGCTTCTCCAGGTCCTCGACGACGGCCGGTTAACTGACGGTCAGGGCCGGACCGTCGACTTCAAGAACTCCGTCATCATTATGACCTCCAACATCGGCAGCCAGTGGATAACAGACCTCACCGACAAGGACTACGACGAGATGAAAGACCGTGTCACCGAGGCAGTCAAAACACACTTCAAACCGGAGTTTATCAACCGCATCGACGATATCATCATCTTCAAGTCCCTCTCGGAGGACAACATCAGGGAAATAGTCAGGCTCCAGCTCGACATCATGGCAAGGCGGGCTCTTCAGCGCGATATCGAACTTGATTTCACGGACAGCCTGAAAGAGCTGATCTCAAAAGAAGGCTACGATCCCGCGTACGGCGCCAGGCCGCTCAAACGCCTCATCCAGAAGAAGATCCAGGACACGCTGGCCCTCATGATCCTCAAGGGAGAGGTCAAAGACGGCGACAGGGTCACCGTCGATACCGACGAAGAAGGCGACGTGACTTACAGGAAATAGGCTTCATACGAAGGGGCCTGAGTGTGCCCTTGCGGCACTCTCAGGCCCCACCCCCCTCCACAAGTTTGTCTTGACTTCGCCTCGATACTTCTGATATAAATGGATTCCTGTAGGCGCTTAGCTCAGTGGGAGAGCGCTACCTTGACGCGGTAGAGGTCAGGGGTTCAATACCCCTAGCGCCTACCATATTTTATTCGGTATCTTCAATCATCTACAGGTATTAAAGAATGTACGGCCCTTCAGTTTGTCAAAACATCATATAAGAAGAAACCTCGTATTGATCTGGAGGTAGCCTGACCGTGCGGACGTATGGGATAGTTTTTTTCATTCTCTTTCTCTTCCTTTTGCTGCCATCGGCGGCCTTCGAAGGCAGGACCCAGACCGTTGCTCCGGCAAAAGCGCCAGCAGGCTCAACCGCCTCCTCGGCTGCAAACCCGCAGGAACAGCCGCCCGGCGACGTGAAGACAACACCCGGGACCGCAAAACCGGCCGGGAACACCGGGGCAGTCGCGACCGCGACAACGCCCGTTGACGCCAAAACGGTCGACCCTTCAAAGGCACCGGGAGACATGGCAACGGACCCATCAGACTTGGCGTCCGCATATGACCCGCTCAAATTCAAGATCAGCCAGGACGGCACGGTTGCCACCATACTTTTCGACCGAGAGAGTGTGGAGGCAATGAGAAGCCTGATCACGCAGCTTGAACAGGCCGGCCACATGGGCAAGGTAAAGGGGATAGTCTACTCCGCGGCCGGTTTCACACCCATGCTCATCCTCCTAGGGGAACAGGAGGAGTTGCTCCGCAAAGTGGCGCTTTTCAAGAAATTCATGCCCGACCAGAGCCAGGCGCACATGGTTGTCATAGGCGCCAGCCTTCGGGAACTGATGGATGACGACGCGACGAACATCGGGCTTACCCTGAGCCCCGACATCATGGGCGCCACCATCACGACTACGGCGGCACTGATTAAGCAATCCTCCCAGATAGCCGACTACACATTTTCCGGCTCGGCCGACCTTCTGGCCGTGCCCGTCTCAAACATCGTGCGGCTCCAGGAGGCCCTTGACAGGAGCAAGGTCCTCGTTTCCAGCGAGGTCTACACACGCAACGGCACCAAGGCGCTTCTGACGAATGTACAGCAGGTTCCCATATTCAGCACGGATTCCAACAAGAACGTCATGACCTCCTACCAGCAACTCGAAACGAGTGTTGACGTCATTCCCACCACGGTCGACTACCGGAAGGACAAGCCCGAAGAGAGCCAGGTCCGTGTCGACGTGCTGGTAAAGATCAGCGTCATAACCGGCACGCACAGTTACGGAGACGCGTCGGCCCCGGAATACACGACGAAGACGTTTGCCACCACCAGGATCCTCAAGGCCAACAGCGAACGCTACGTCGTGGGCACCTTTGTCAACGACGCCGAGTACAAGACCCAGATAGGGCTTCCCTACCTGTCGAGGATACCCGTACTGAGATACCTCTTCTCACGCGACCTGACGCGGTCACAGCGCGCCGTGGCGATCCTCACGCTTTCAGTCAAGCTGCTTCCCTTAGACGTAAAAAGCCTGACGATAGACGTGGAACATGTGAACCCCCTGGAAAAGCTTTATCAAAGAAAAGGCCGCATCAGGGACGCAAAGTAGCCCCGCTCTCCTGCAAAGGGCCGGTTTCTTCGGTTCGCCTGGTTTATCCAGATTTTTCCCCGTCGCCCACTCCCCGGCCTTTCCCATAACCCGTAATGAATGACCCATGACGGGTCCTTCTTTTTTCCTTCATCTTTTTTAACTATAAGAATTGACAAGGGAAATACAAAAATGGTAATAATATCTTTCTGTTCAGCCAATGTTGCTCAGATTTGGTGTAAGAGGAAGAGGGTAATCAAAGGATAGTAAAATGGATGAAAACCTCGACATGATACGTCACAGCGCGTCGCACCTTATGGCACAGGCCGTCAGGGACCTCTATCCCGGCGTCCGGGTGGCCATCGGCCCTTCCATAGAAACGGGGTTCTATTATGATTTCGACTACGAATCAGGCTTCACCGAAGAGGACCTGGCGAAGATCGAAAAACGCATGCACGAGATAGTAAAACAGAACGTCCCCATAGAGCGCAAGATCATCAAAAGGCAGGATGCCATAGCCATGTTCTCCGGGATGGGCGAACCCTATAAAGTGGAGCTTCTCGAGGCCATTACCGACGACGAGGTCAGCATATACACCCAGGGCTCCTTCACGGACCTCTGCCGGGGACCTCACCTGCCGTCCACGGGCAAGATCAAGGCCTTCAAGCTCTTGAGCCTCGCAGGGGCATACTGGAGAGGTGACGAGCGAAACAAGATGCTGACCCGCATCTACGGCACCGCCTTCGCCGACGAGAAAGCACTCACGGACTACCTCACCTTCCTTGAAGAGGTAAAAAAGAGGGACCACCGCAGGATCGGGAAGGACCTTGACCTCTTCAGCATATCCGACGAGGTAGGAGCCGGGCTTGTCATCTATCACCCCAAGGGTGCCCTTCTCCGCTGGCTTCTCGAGGATTTCGAACGCAGGGAACACCTGAAGAGAGGTTACCAGTTCGTCGTCGGTCCCCACATCCTGAAACTCGACATGTGGAAAAAGTCGGGCCATTTCGAGAACTACCGCGAAAATATGTATTTCACCAAGGTCGATGAGGTGGAATACGGCATCAAGCCGATGAACTGCCTTGCCCATATTATGGTCTATAAGTCGCAGGTAAGAAGCTACCGCGAGTTGCCGCTGAGATACTTCGAACTGGGTACCGTATGCCGCCACGAAAAGTCCGGCGTCCTTCACGGGCTCATGAGGGTCAGGGAGTTCACACAGGACGACGCCCATATCTTCCTTCGCCCCGATCAACTCCACGAGGAGATCCTTGCCATCATCCGCTTCGTCCAGGATGTCATGGCCATTTTCGGTTTTCAGTTCGAGATGGAGATAAGCACGAGGCCATCGAAGTCCATCGGCAGCAACGAGGATTGGGAAAGGGCCGAAAAGGCGCTCAAGGAGGTCCTCGACAGCGAAGGTCTGCCCTATGACCTCAACGAGGGGGACGGCGCCTTTTACGGACCGAAGATCGACATCAAGCTCAAGGACGCCCTGGGAAGAAAGTGGCAGTGCGCCACCATCCAGTGCGATTTTGCCCTGCCCGAGCGTTTCGATCTCCATTATACCGATTCCGACGGCGTGCGGAAGCGGCCCGTCATGCTCCACCGTGTCGTTCTCGGCGCGCTGGAGAGGTTCATGGGCGTTCTCATCGAACATTACGGAGGCAAGTTCCCGCTCTGGCTCGCACCCGTGCAGGTCGTGGTCATGAACATCACCGACGACCAGACCTCCTACGTGAAAAATATAGCCGATACCCTCGCAGGCGAGGGTATCCGTGTCGAAACAGACCTCAGGAACGAAAAACTAGGTTTAAAAATCCGCGAAAGTGTGGTAAAGAAAATCCCCTATATGGTCATCGCGGGCAAGAAGGAAATGGAAGGTAATACTCTCACCGTCCGCGTTCGCGACGGCGGTGAGCTGAAAGATATCGAGCTTGCGGATTTTGTCAGCCGGGTAAAGGATGAAAATATAACCAGGAGGTGAGCCTCATAGCGGGAAAAGACTTCAAAGACATTAACATCAATGAGAGGATCCGTGTTCGCGAAGTACGACTCATAGACGAAAACGGAGAGCAGCTGGGCATCGTTCCCACCGTGGATGCCTTACGGATGGCAAAGGAACGGGAGCTTGATCTTGTGGAAATATCGGGGAAATCCGCCCCGCCCGTCTGCAAGATCATGGATTACGGCAAATACAAGTATCAGCTTGCAAAAAAGGCTCAGGAAGCGAAGAAGAAGCAGACCGTGATCCAGATCAAGGAGATGAAGCTGGGGCTCAAGATCGAGGAACACGACTTCCAGTTCAAGATGAAGCACCTCAAATCATTTCTGGAAGAGGGCCACAAGTTGAAGATCATCATCATGTTCAGGGGAAGGGAGATCCTTCACATTGACATGGGTGAAAAGCTGGCGCAAAAAGTTATCGAATCGCTGAAAGACGTAGGGCAACTGGAGCAGAAATCCAGATTTGACGGCAGAAATATTGTAATGATTTTTGCCCCCCTGTAATACCTAAGGAGGTTCACATGCCGAAGATAAAGACCCATCGGGGACTGGCAAAGCGCGTGAAAGTGACGGCCGGAGGCAAGATAAAACGCGGCAAGGCCTACCACAGTCATCTCCTCTCTTCGAAAACACCGAAGATGAAGAGACGGCTTTCAAAGGCCGACACGATCCATCCTGCCGATGCAAAGAGAATCAAATCATTAATACCCTATTTATAGAAAAGTAGAGAGAGGAACGGTACCATGCCAAGGGCAAAACGAGGATTCAAGGCGAGACAGAGAAGAAAGAAGATATTCAAGCTTGCAAAGGGCATGACGCAGCGCAGAAAAAACGTATACAGCGTGGCGAAAAGAAGCGTCTTCAAGGCCCTCAAATACGCCTACATCGGGCGAAAAGAGCGCAAACGGGATTTCAGGTCGCTGTGGATCGTTCGCATCAACGCAGCCTGCCGTTCCTACGGCATACCCTACAACCGCTTCATCAACGGGTTGAAGGTCGCCAACATCGCCCTTAACCGGAAATCACTCGCCGACATGGCCGTCAATGACCCTGCGGGATTCGAGCAGGTCGTGGCGAAGGTCAAGGCAGTGGTCACGCAATAGGGTGACGCTTGGATATAAGCGGACTGAAAGAGAAGATCGAAAGCGAGATAACCCGGATCGCGAACATCGAAGATCTCAAGCGGATCAAGGTGTCGCTTCTCGGCAGGAAAGGGATCTTCGCCGACTATATCGACAAGCTCAAGGCCCTCGACAAGGACCAGCGCCGCGATGCCGGCAAGGCGATCAACGAGATAAAAACATGGGCGGACCTGAGGGTCGGCGAGCTGGAAAAGCATTTTAACGAGATCGAAAGGCAAAAAAGGGATCAGGGTTCCCTCATCGATATCACCATGCCGGGAACCACTCCGCTTATCGGGAAGAAGCATCCCATTACGCTCACCCTTGAGGAGATCATAAGGATCTTCGGCTCCCTCGGTTTCGCCGTGGCGGAAGGCCCCGATATCGAGGCGGAATACTACAATTTCGAGGCCCTCAATATCCCCTCGGACCATCCCGCCCGGGATATGCAGGATACGTTCTACATCCGGCCCGGCGTCGTCCTGAGGACCCATACCTCACCCGTCCAGATACGAACCATGGAGGCACAGCTTCCACCGGTGAAGATCATCGCACCCGGTTGTGTCTACCGCTGTGACAACGACATATCCCACACCCCCATGTTCCACCAGGTGGAAGGGCTGATGGTCGACAAGAATGTGCGTTTCTCCGACCTGAAAGGGGTCCTCAGTATATTCATCCACGAGATGTTCGGCCCCGACACCCCTTTAAGATTCCGTCCCAGCTATTTTCCCTTCACAGAGCCTTCGGCCGAGATCGACATCGGTTGCGTGATATGCCGTGGTGCGGGCTGCAGGGTATGCAAGGACACGGGTTGGCTCGAGATACTCGGCTCAGGCATGGTCCATCCCCAGGTTTTCCGCAATGTCGGATACGACCAGGAAGAGATCACCGGCTTTGCCTTCGGCATGGGCGTCGAGCGCATAGCCATGATCAGGTTCGGCATCGACGACATCCGTCAATTTTACTATAACGACATCAGGTTTCTTTCGCAGTTCTGAGGTGAGATGAAGTGAAGGTACCCATCGAGTGGCTGAACGAATTTGTTGTCATTGACATAGAACCTGAGGATCTGGCGAAGCGCCTCACCATGCGCGGGCTTGAAGTGGAAGGTATCGAGATACTCTCACCACGCTTCACCGGGGTCGTGGCGGCCACCATCACAAAGATCGATGCACACTCCAACGCCGACAACCTGTCTGTCTGTTCCATCGACACGGGCAGGGAAGAGGTTACTGTCGTGTGCGGCGCATCGAACATCTCCGTCAATGACAGGGTTCCCCTGGCCACTGTTGGCGCCACACTGGACAAGGACTTCGTTGTCGGGAAACGCAAGGTACGCGGCATCGAATCCTTCGGGATGCTCTGCTCCGAGAAGGAGCTGGGTCTTACCGACGACCACAGCGGCATTTTCATCCTGCCTGACGATATCAGGCCCGGGAGCATCCTTGCCGACCTGCCCATTTCCCACGACACAGTACTCGACGTAAGCGTCCCTCCGAACCGCGGTGATTGCCTGAGTATTCTCGGATTGGCAAGGGAAGTGGCCAGCATACTAAGACAAAAGGCGAAGCTGCCCAACTTCAAGCTGGAGGAGGACCGTCAGGGCAGCGTGGAAGACGAGATCGGCCTTTCCATACTGGACACGACGGCCTGTCCACGCTATGTCCTCAAGCTCATCAAGGGAATAGCCATCGCCCGCTCCCCTTTCTGGATGAGGCGGAGAATCACGCGGTGCGGCATGAGACCCATCAACAACATAGTCGACGTCACCAACTACGTCATGCTCGAACTTGGCCAGCCGCTCCATGCCTTCGACCATGAACGCCTCAACGAGTCGAGGATAGAAGTGAAGGTCGCCGGGGGACCATCATCGTTCCGTACCCTTGACAGCATCGACCGGCCCATCGAAGCCGGCGATATACTCATCTGCGACGGCTCGGGTCCCGTGGCCATCGCTGGCATCATGGGCGGAGAGAATTCCGAGATCACGGGCACAACACGTAACATGGCCCTCGAAAGCGCCTATTTTAATCCTTTTTCCATCCGGGCGACAGCACGGAGAGTGGGTATCAGGTCCGAGGCATCCTTGAGGTTCGAAAAGGGTATCGATATCGACAACGTCGGTTACGCAGCCGAGCGGGCAATGTACCTCATTCACGAGCTGGCGGGCGGCACCGTGGTGAGCGGCCGGAGAGAGGTTTTTGAAAAGAAAGAACCCCGAACCATCCACATCACGTACAGCAACATCAATGGGCTTCTGGGGACCCATATCAACCGGGATGCCATCACCCGGGCACTGAGGTCCATCGATCTTCTCATAATGAGGGAGGATGAGAACGGCTTCGACATATCTGTTCCCAATTTCAGACACGACATCGGTGAGGCCGTCGACGTGATAGAGGAGATATCGCGGGTCCACGGATTCGAACACATTCCGGACACGAGCCCCGTGGCTGTCCTCAAACCCCAGAAGGTCACCCGGAAGGAACGTCTCCTGGAAATGATAAAGGGTTATTGCCTGGGAACGGGTTTTTACGAGATCATCAATTTCTCTTTTTTCTCCACAAAGGACATCGAGAACTTCCTCATCCCCGAAAATGACGAGCGTACGAGGTACGTATCCATCATGAACCCCATCTCCCGGGATTGGGGAGTCATGAGGACCATGATGATCCCCTCCATTCTCAGGTGTATGGCTTATAACCTTAACAGGGGAACGAAAAACCTCAGATTCTTCGAGAAAGGCAAGGTCTTCTTTCGGGAAGATGAGCGTATCCGCGAGCACGCCGCCATCTGTTTTGCCATAACGGGCAGGCAAAAGGAATATTCGTGGAAGGAAAAGCATGCCGATTATGACTTCTTTGACATCAAGGGCATAATTGAAGGTTTGATGGAGAGGCTTGGGGTGCGCTTTGAAGTCACCCCGACCACCGAACCTTTCCTCGATCACGGCCGCAGCGCCGACATCTTCATTGACGGGGTAAAAACCGGTTGGGTCGGGGCTCTCCGCGATGACATTCTCGGGCTCTATGAGATTGAACAAACTATTTATTGCGCTGAGTTACGATTTGATATACTCTTAGAAAAAGGGAACCTGACGCTTCAATACAAGCCAATACCCCGCTATCCGCAGGTAACAAGGGATTTTTCGTTTTTCGTGGATGACGGGGTGCCGATAGCCACACTTGTTGAGAAGATCAAGGGCATCTCACCCCTTATCGTTTCCGTGGGGATATTTGACATGTTCCGGAAGGAGATGCGAAGCGTAGCCATTCGTGTGGTGTTCCAATCCTACGAAGAGACCCTTACAGACGAACGCGTCAATGCCTTGCAGGAAAGAATCATCGGCGAGCTGACTAATATTGACGGAATTTCGTTAAGGGCATAAGGAGGAGTTATGACCAAAATTGATATTGTAACCGATCTTTACGAAAAGCTCGGATTCTCCAAACGGGAGTGCGCGCACATCGTCGACCGGTTTTTCGAGATCATAAAAGACACTCTCGCCACCGATGAGAACGTAAAGATTTCCGGTTTCGGCAACTTCTTCGTCAGAAAGAAGAAAGCTCGCCGCGGACGGAACCCGCAGACCGGCGAAGAGATCAAGATTACGGAACGCAAGGTGCTGAGCTTCAGGTTGAGTCAGGTATTGAAGGACGAAATCAACGACAGCAGAAGGCAGGAATGAACGGCAGAGAAATACCCGACCGGGTCTTTTACCGTATCAAGGAAGTCTGTACACTAACCGGGTTGAAACCACACGTCCTTCGTTACTGGGAACAGGAGTTCAGGGACATCAAACCCGTCAAGAGCCCTACCGGCCAGCGCCTCTATAAGAAGAAAGATCTCGAGATCATTTTCACCATCAAAAAGCTCCTTCACGAGAAACGATTCACCATCGACGGGGCAAAACAATATCTCGCAAACCACAAACGAGTTCTGAATGAGATTCGGGAAGAACTTACCGAACTTGTCGCAATGCTAAAACAAGAGGAGAAAGAAAACAAATGAGAAACATCATCACCGCTGTGCTTCTGGCCTTCGTCCTGTGCTCCTGCACACCGGGGCCGGTCTATGTAGCCAAAGACGAAACGGACAGTGTAAAAAGAAACTACAACGACAAGCATGCCCAGTCTGTGTTTGACAAGAATGCACGTCTCTTCAAAGACATCTACAATAGGTACAGTTCCGATAACGTGGGAATCTACCGGGACGGCATAGGCATTACCACCCTGGAAGACTTCGACAAGCAGCAGCTCCATTATCTCATGGTGTACGTGAGGCCGAAAGACGCATCTTTTGACGGCAATACGACCAAGCCCGAGGAGCGCATTGCAAAAATAATCAAGGATTTCGTACCCAGGTACATCAAGAAGGTCAAGAGCAGCGACCTCGAGGGGGAACATATCGAGGGCCTTGCATTCGGCGTTTACTGGGCGGTCAGAGACCATTCCCAGTGTGACACACATGGCGGCTATATCGAATATGCGTATATCTTCTTTCCCGAGAGTGCCGCACAGGCCTATCTTGACGGCAAGATGAGCCTCGCCGAGGCGATCGATCACTCCGAGGTCTTGACAAGCACGGAACTGCAACCGGCAAAGGCAATACGGCCGGTTTTCTAAAGGGAATAGAGCAACAAAAAAAGCCGCAGGACAACCTGCGGCTTTTTTTGTTGTGTGAACGGACCCACGGGTCGGTGCTAAAGCGCCTACGGCTGAACGGGGTAAAGACTCCTTTTAGAATCCTTTCTCTATGATCTTGGTCAGGTTCATGTCGGGGAAGGGGGAGGGGATGAAGGAGAGGATGAAAATCGCGAGAACCAGAATCGCTATTTTCTTTCGGGTCCCGTTGACCTCCGTTTCGTCATCAAAGGGTCTTGGATGACGCATTCCAAAAATGAGCAGGAGGATCACGAGGGTAAGCCATCCGATGTTCGTGAGGGCCGCCAGCACCCCGAGGCCTAGAATGACGGCGCGATAGACCCATTTACTCTTTTCGCCGAAGACAGCATAGACCACGTGGCCTCCATCAAGCTGGCCGACGGGCAGGAGATTGAGGGAAGTCACGAAAAGCCCCACCCAGCCAGCGTATGCAAAGGGATGCAGGACGAGGTCATGTCCCTCGGGGATATCTCCCACGAGCAATGTCCCGAGTATCCTGAAAAGCAGAGGGTCTCCCAACTCCATGTAGGAGGCGGCCGGTATGCCGGCCAGCGGTGTTACGGTGGACATCATTATACCGGCAACAATGAAAGGCAGGGCCACCACGAAACCGCACAGCGGACCGGCAACGCCCACATCGAAAAGGGCGTTCCTGTTGACGATGACCCCTTTCATCTTTATCACGGCGCCAAAGGTTCCAAAAGGAGGCACCGGCAGGGGTATGAAAAAAGGAAGCGTGCTCGGAATGCCGTAGCGTCTGCTCATCAGGTAGTGACCAAGCTCATGGCACAGAAGGATCGTCATAATGGCAAGACTGTACAGGAAGCCTCCCACGAGTATCGTCGATGCTATTGTCATAAGGAAAAGAAGGATATGCAGATAGATCATCGGAGATCTAGACCTTCAGGAGCCCGTACTCCATAAGCGTCCGGTCGTGTTTTGTCCCCGTCTTGATCTTCACGTCAAGAGAACTCAGGAAATCGTAAAACTCGACAAGGCTTTTTCGCGAGATCTTCCGCGATGTACCCGCAAGTTTGAAGGCATAATAGGGATGTTGAAAAGGCAGGTATCGCTTCTTGACCGACGTCTCCACCTCCACCTCATTCTTCCATCGCTTGAATGCGGCGGCAAAGGCCGGATACGCCTTCGCCTCGCTGACAAAAGGCTCCAGGTCCTTTGCCTGGATAAGGAGACGCATCTGGTTTACAAGGTAACTGTGTATGGCAAGGATATGCTGGCCGTTTTCGAGAAGGTCTTTGAAGATGTAAAGGACCTCCTTTTTGTCCATTCTCGAGAATGCATCAAAGAGCGCCATCAAAGTTTCTTCGTGCGTCTCCGTGACGACGGCCCGGATATCCCGGGATTCGACGGTCGCTTTTTCACCCACATACCCTATCAGTTTCAGGACTTCCTGTTCGAGTATGGACTCGTCTCTGATCCTCGATGTCAAAAGGGTGAATGCCTTGTCCGTCATCTTCTTCCCGTTGTCTTTGAGAATACCCAGAACCCGCTGTCTTATCCTCTTCTCCCTGTCCTTTTCCAGGACAACCACCTTCCCTCCCAGACTCTCACCCAGCCGGGCGGCATCGGATGTGAAATAAACGAGCATTCCCACCCTTTCTTTCAACACGTCAAGGTGGCTTCTTAGCGCGGCGACATCCGCCTCCGAGGGATCGACTATGGCTATGACGAGATCTTCGGCAAGAAAAAGGTTGGATGCCTTCTCGATGACAACCTGTCTGAGCTCCTTGCCCTGTGCAATGACAATCTCGGGATGCTCACGGAACCTGCGGGACAGGACATGGATATCTTCAATAACGTTTTCCTTCGAGCCCATGGCGACAAGCAGTTTGTTCATGGGGTTAAGATAACATCGGGGAAAAGTCTTTGCATTCTCTACTCCTGCTTCCCATACTTCTTCTTGAGGAATTCCAGCCCTGTCGCGGGATAAAGGGCATAGATGAGGATGTCGCCCATGTCCTCCGATATGCCCTTCAGCGCATCCCGGGCTGCGGGAAGCTCCGGCTCGAGGGTGTCGGCCGGGCGGACATCGATAGGGGTCGTTCCCCTGGGATAACCCTTCAATGCCTTCGCCTTTATCTCCTCGTTGACGGGCGCGGGCGGCCTGCCGTAGAGGCCGTAGAAATAGTCCCTGACCTCGTTGGAGATCATCTTGTACCGGCCCGCGATAACGTTGAAGACAGCCTGCACCCCGACGATCTGGCTCGTCGGCGTGACCAGCGGCGGAAAGCCCATATCACGCCTCGTCCTGGGTATCTCCTCGTAGACCTCTTCAAGCCTGTCGAGAGCTTTGGCCTGCTTGAGCTGGCTCACCAGATTCGAGATCATGCCTCCCGGTATCTGATGGATGATCACCCCGATATCGATGACAGCGAAACGTGTACCGTCGGAAAAGGACTGCAGCTTTGCCGAAATGACCTCTTCGAGGTAGTCGTCTATCTCCGACATCTTCCCGAGGTCGAGCTCCGGATCATAGGGAGTGCCCTTGAGCGCGATAGTAAAGGGCTCGGAAGGCGAATGTGAGGAGCGGCAGGCGAAAGGCGCGAGGCATGTATCGATGCCGTCGACCCCGGCTTCGATTGCCTTGAGGAGCGACATAGACGCCATTCCACTCGTGTAGTGCGTGTGGAGATGGACGGGAATGGACAGGGTTTCCTTGAGACGGGAGACAAGTTCGTAGGCATCGTAGGGGGATATGATCCCCGCCATGTCCTTGATACACAGCGAGTCGGCACCCATGTCCTCTATCTTCCTCGCCTTGTCGAGATAGTACCCAATGTTGAATATGGGGCCCCCCAGTCTGTCTTCCGTCAACGAATAGGATATGGACCCCTGTACGTGCCTGCCGCGGTCCTTGATGGCCCTGAAGGCGGCAATGAAGTTACGTTCGTCGTTGAGCGCGTCGAAGACCCGGAATATGTCTATTCCCGCCTCGCAACACTTTCCGACGAAGGCATCGACGACATCATCGGCATAGTTCCTGTACCCGACGAGGTTCTGTCCCCGAAGGAGCATCTGGAGCTTCGTATTGGGCATCCTCTCCTTGAGGAGCCGCACCCTCTCCCACGGGTCTTCGTCGAGGAACCGGGTCATCACGTCAAACGTGGCCCCGCCCCAGACTTCCATCGAGTAAAACCCGACGGAATCCATCTTTTCAGCGATGGGCAGCATGTCTTCGGTTCTCATCCTGGTGGCAAAAAGAGACTGATGACCGTCCCTCAATGTCAGATCCGTTATCCTGACCGGTTTCTTCTCCATGGCTTCAAACCCCCTTGTGTAAAGTGTGAACTAGTATCACGGCAACGACGAAAAATCAATGGATATTTTCCGGCAAGTCTGTTATTTTAATGCCTACGGGATGTAGCTCAGCATGGTGTAGAGCGCTTGCTTCGGGAGCAAGAGGCCGCTGGTTCAAATCCAGTCATCCCGACCATTTCTCCACCGAAAGCGTCCACCAAACATTCGAGTTCTCAGGAAAAGTCCTACCACTGGTACCGCAGTCCCAGCGTGCCGCGGTGCTGTGTGCTGTCGCGGGTGAAGCTGCCGTCGTAGGTAAGATGGAAATACACGTTGTCTTTAGTCTGCAAGGTGAGTCCCAATCCCGGAGCGAAGCTGTCCCTGTCGCCCCTGTCGCCCCTTGTGGTGAAGACCGACAGGGGCTGACCCGCAAAGCGGCCGTTGAGCACGTAGTCATCCCCGACGAAATCGTGGTCCCAGCGTATCCTGATCTCAGGCGTGAAGACGCCCGATGAGAGGGCATAGCCCTTTGCGAGCCTCACGCCCATGGAACCGACGAGGAAGGAGGAGCGCTCCCCGTCTACATCGAGGCTCACGGCCCCGGCATTTCTTTCCTGGAAACCGTCCCGCATGAGGTTGCCGCCTGTGAGAGACATCATGGGGATGATGTCCGCGCCGCTAATCGCTATCCGGTAGCCCGTCTCCAGGTATCCCCCGAGCGCATGGCCGTCGTAGCGGGCCTTGGCCGCCCTCCTGATCTCCCCGAAAGATATATCCCTGTTTGTGTCATAGCGGTTGTACCCGTAAGCCACGGTGGAGCTCACATACCAGGGGTCTTTGTTGAACATGCCGTAGACACCGACCTGGTAGCCTGATACGGTGGCTCTGTCTGAAAGGTCCTTCATCGAGGTCCTGGTACTGGAGTAGCCCAGGGAGACACCGAGAAGGAGAGGATCGGCCACCCTCCTGTCGAACCCGGCTACGACACCCGCCGTGTCATATCCGTAGCGCGACGCCACATCGCTGCCGCCTTTGTCTCCCGTCCCGCCGTATCCTTGAACCCACAGGCCGCGGGAAAGGCGATCCATGCCACCGGCGTTGCCAAGGCCCGCGAGGAGCGCGTTGCCGACATCGCTTGCCGTGCCGCCGCCCTTGAAGGCGAGCATGACGGGCCGCCCGGCAAATGCCGATGACGGCAGGCCCGTCATGAAGCCTCTCGTTCTTTCCGCCATGGCACCCATGTACCCGCGGAAAGACGAGAAGGTTGCGGCCGTCAGGGCGGTGTGGGAAAGCCCGCCCATCTGCTCGTAGGCACTCCTTGCGCCCGATGCGTTAAGCTTCAGGAGGGCATTGACGACTTCCTCCATGTCGCCCCTGGCGGTTGTCGATATTCGGTCAAGCGCGCAGGCTACGGTCTTCTGGTTGCCCGTCGATGCCACATCCGAGAAATCCGTGCGGTTGCGGGCAAGAAGGAGATAGACGCGGGAGCCATCGTAGCTCAGGGAAGGGGTGAGGAAGGCAAGGTCGCTCGTGACATTCGCGAAGGTCCCCGTGACGTTCCCCGCCGTAAGGATCGTGTAGCTGGTCCTCATGTTGTACACTCCCGAGCCGGCGAGAACCGACACGGTGCCGCCGTTGAGGGTGGCGGTGCCGGTGACAATAAGTCTGTCCGATTGCCCGTCCGGGTCTGTCTCCACTTCATATACAGACCCCGCATTGTGGGTGTAGTTGCCGGTAATGGTGATGACACCGATGGAGTTCCCCGGCGCCACTTTTCCATTGTTCGTCACATTGCCGATGATGTTGCTGTTGCTCGTGAGGACCCCCGAGGGGGTAATGGTCAAGGGGCTCGTTATACTACCCGTCACCGCGAGCGATCCTCCATCGAGGATGGTCATCCCCGTATAGGTGTTCACTCCGGAAAGGATGAGCATGCCTGTCCCCGTCTTCGTGAGACCGCCCGTGCCGCTGATGATCCCCGCATAAGAGCCGCTCGACGCGCCGCCCACGGTGAGAGTGCCCGAACCGAGGGTGACGTTGCCGCCCGTCGTTCCGCCTCCCGAGAGAGAGCCGATGGTCACGTCGAAGTTGTTGAGGTCGAGGACTGCTCCGCCCGTGTTCGCGAGGGTAACAGCCGTTAAGGTGGGCAAGGTGTTGCCGGCCCCTATCCGAAGGATATCTTCGCTCACCGTCGTCCCCCCGGTATAGGTGTTGGCGCCGGTGAGGGTGAGAGTGCCCGTGCCCGCCTTCGTGATACCCCCTGCCCCTGATATAATCCCCGA
>Ga0351928_1004_pt1 | contig 43834 bp, 42 predicted proteins | sample BONcelHT113001E8_FD_206858 | JGI IMG/M metagenome (GOLD analysis project Ga0351928, IMG submission 206858) | Enriched cells from coal bed in the Powder River Basin, Montana, United States - BONCAT cells T11 rep2 HSBNCT.T11.300.1.E8 ... | reverse complement strand
AAACCTCCTGTCCGGAATATTTGAACCGGAGACTTGCGGCTCACCGCCCGCCCCGGTATGAGACCTTTTTATGTATACTTCGGACCCTCCCGCCGGTCAAGCGAATGTTTGCAGTCCCAGGGAAAGACGGAAGAGACGGCTTGAGTCGCTTGAATGGCTTGAATGGCTTGAATTTTAAGAGCGAAAGGCTTTAGAGGCATGTCTCACGCCCGTTCGTCGTTTCGCTCCTCTCTCAAGTCCGCAGAGACCGCGAAGAAAGGAGAAGGAGAGACAGGCCGCTGCCAGATTATGGAGCCTACCAGAATCTGGCAGCATTCTCGCACCCCGCATGCGCGGGGTGGAGAAACATATGGAAAGATGAATCGCTTCATACGGATAGCAAGACCTGGGAATGGCCCGTCTCCTTCTGTATCTGCCGATCGCTTTTATCGTAGACCCGGTGTGCCGTCCTAATGTACTCGTATTGGTCCATCGTTATCACCCTTTGTCTCCGGTACCGTCGGTCTTGTCAGACCAACATCACAGAGATCGTTCCGGGGGTGGGTCATTTTTCGGTAATCATTCGCCCGTTAGGTGGGTCAGTTTTAGGTTATCATAACCAAACCACAGTTCTCTACCTTCATAATCCTCTCTGAAGAGCAGACAAGTTTCTCAGTTCCACGTTAATATCGCTGGCGCACTTTTGATACTCGGTCAAATCATCGCCGTATGGATCTTTGATTTTCCAGTTCTTGAGGTGGTCACTTGGAAAACTTGGAAACATGGTTTGAAATTCTTTAGCCACCGCAGTGTCCAACGCAACTACAAGATCGAAAGTGGCAACGTCTACATTATGGATATCGCGCGGTCTGTGGCCACTGGCATCTATATCGAAGAGGCTTTTCAGAGTAAAGATGGCACTCTTGGTATCATCGACCGAACCCGGATGAAGGCCCGCCGAAGTAAATTCGGCGTCTCGGCCAAACTTCTTTCTCCCTATATGCTCAGCTAGTACGCTACGGCAGGTATTGCCGTGACAAACGAATAGAATACGAGTCATTTCTCTCCTTCATGGACTTTTTACAGTAAAAGTTCGTTATTTGAACTACCGGAATTACACATCTTATAACACATGTTAACGGCAATTCCCATGTTGGTGTTGATTATCTTCTCCGAGACAGGTACTCCCGTACAAGAGCTTCCTGTCCGTCCGTCTCGACGGCACCGGGAATGCAGCTTCTTGTCCAGGAACGGCTTGAGCGTTAAGAGCGAAGAAACTCTCAAAGGTTTCAGCACCAGGTTCAGAGAGACCAGACCCTTTCGATACTCTATGTGATTTGCTGCCGACCCTCTGGAAAAAGCTCTCTCACGTTCAGGGAGAAAGCGGACGGAGCTGAGAAGAGGCCAAACTACTTCGCCCGGATAGGGCACGATTGGGACAATAGACAAGGTTTGTCACGGATAAAGACTTGACCACTGAGCCCACCCCTCCCGCTTCGTCGAAACGGAGCAAGGTTGGGGCAACAGCCAAGGTTTGTCAAGAATAAACGGCCGGTTGCCGAAAACTTCACCCTAGGTCCACACGTAAAGAACCCAAGGCCCTTCATCCTTCCCCCAATAGATCCAGCCACCAGACCCCGATAAGAGCGGACGATGTCGCTAGCTATGTCGGGCGCTTTTTGACTTGAAATTGGAGCGAAATTGGAACACAATGCTCTATCATAGGGGTAGTGTGCTTACCCCGCTTCAAGCAATGGGTAAAAAACAGTACCACCATTCGTTTACGCCCGGAAATTACCCGGTTCATTTGGTTATACCGATAGGATAGAGCAAGGAATTTGACTGACAAGGTAGACAAAGAGACACGAAACAAGATCATGTCGGCAGTTCGCGGAAGAAATACTCGCCTCGAAACCGAGGTTCGCCGACGATTGTTCGCTCAAGGTTTCCGTTATCGCCTTCATGCGAAGGGTTTGCCGGAAAAGCCGGACATGGTGTTCTCAAAATACTCGGCCGTCATTTTTGTGAACGGCTGTTTCTGGTATTCGCACGGTTGTGCACGTTCCACCATTCCTGAGAATCGCACGGAATGGTGGCAAGAGAAGCTGCAGGACAATAAGATGAGAGATACCAGAGTTCGAGCAGAACTCCGTAACAACGGCTGGCGTGTTCTTATTGTATGGCAATGTGCGATACGCAGACGCGGGATTGACCGCGAAGACTCCCTTGACCGTGTTTGCGCTCGCGCGGCGGCATTTCTTAGGTCTCAAAGGAAATTGCTCGAAATTTCTGGTCCGATGCCTTCCTCCAAACCGGTGAAGCGGGTGGGCCTATGATGAAGATATGCCACTCGACCATCCCCACCATTCGGGTCTACGACTTCTTCTCCGGCTGCGGTGGGACGAGCGTCGGATTCAGGCAGGCCGGTATTCAACATGCCTTGGCAGTTGATTCATGCCTCGACGCCATACGCACCTATCGGAAGAACTTCCCGGGCACTCCGGTCATCAACGAACCTATCGAGTTGGTCGACGTTGAGCGTATAAAAAAGCATTATAGTAAGAAGGTGGAGGTACGGCTTTTTTGCGGCTGTGCCCCATGTCAGCCGTTTACCAAGCAAAAGACGAATACAAGAAGGGAGGTTTCTTCGGATGAGAGGCGTGGACTCCTGAATCACTTCGCGGACATTGTCCACGAATGCTTGCCGGAACTCGTCTTTGTCGAGAACGTGCCGGGCCTTCAAAATGTCTCTTTTGAAAACGGTGGACCTTTTCCCGCATTTGTCGATCAACTCAAGAAAGACGATTATTCAGTCGCCTTTGATGTTATAGCGGCACAAGACTACGGGGCAGCGCAGGTTCGCAGGCGTCTGGTGCTTATAGCGAGTAAACTGGGTACCATAACTTTGCCCGAGCCTACCCACGGTCCCAAAAGGTCCAAACCATATGTTACGGTACGCGATGCCATCAGTTGTCTTCCTCCTGTCGAACATGGGACTGAGCATCCAAACAAGCGAAGGTATCCCAACCATCGCGCAGCAAGCTTATCCGCCTTGAACCTTAAGCGCATCAAACAAACCGGACCCAACGGACGACAAGACTGGCCTGACGATCTCTTGCCGACCTGTTATGCAAAGAAGGGGAACGGAAAACGGTACGAGGGTCATTCTGACTGCTACACACGGCTTGCCTGGGATGAACCCGCTCCAGGGTTGACAACACGTTGCATCAGTTACTCGAACGGGCGTTTCGGACACCCGGAGCAAAACCGCGCGATTACGGTCAGGGAAGCCGCAAGGCTCCAAGGCTTTCCGGATCGCTTTGTTTTCACGGGCTCTCTCAACTCTATGGCTCGTCAAATCGGCAACGCAGTTCCGGTACAGGTTGCAGAAACCTTTGGAAAACACTTCATAAGGCATGTCAAAAGCATGGAGCGTAAGGATGGCCAAGTTTCGGACCAAAGCTAGAGCAGTAGATATGCTCGGGCGGCAGCAGATTGCGGATGCATCTACTGCCATAAGCGAGCTCTTCAAGAATGCCCACGATGCTTATGCCGACCGCGTGGAGGTTGATTTCTTCAGGTCCGACTACCTTCTGGTAATTCGTGATGACGGAACCGGGATGACCTCGGACGAGTTTGAGTCTAATTGGCTGGTTCTGGGAACAGACAATAAAGTCGCTGTAACGCCAAATATGGTATCCTACCGCCCCGCCGACAAACCCGAACGCGCTGTCATGGGGGAGAAGGGCATCGGGCGTCTCGCTATTGCGTTTCTCGGGTCTCAGGTATTGGTCCTCACACGATCTCAAAAACCTAGAGAACGTGACATGCTTACCATGTGCTATGTTCATTGGGGGCTATTTGAACAGCCCTCGCTGAATCTCGAAGACATTGAGATTCCGATCAGGCGTATTACGGGTGGCCGGGTTGCATCGGATACGGATGTTAGGGAGTTGTTAAGGGAAAATGCCAAGAATATTGAAGAGCTTCAGAGACGGTTTCCGCAGTGCAATCTGCGTCCGATACTAGATGACCTCTCTGATTTTCAGGTTGATCCAACGGATTTTGAGGAGTCCGTTAGGGGGCTATCGCTTTCCAATAGACAGAGTGGTACTCATTTCTATGTGGCACCAGCGAACGAGACGATCTTGGCAGATATCCAAGCCGAAAAAGATACGGATACAAAAGAGTTCAGTAAATGCTTGCTGGGTTTCTCCAATGGCACGTTTGCAGTTGACAGTCCTCCCTCAATCCGGACCGCTTTCAGGTTCTGGTCCACTGACAGCACTTACGAAGACCTGATCGGACCCGGCGAATTCTTCACAAGAGAGGATTTATCACTGTCAGATCAATTCGTAAGCGGCGATATTGATGAATACGGACAGTTCAGGGGCACCGTGCGAGTTTACGACAAGGAGTATAAGAATCACGTAATTACTTGGAAGGATGGCGGCGGCAAACCGACCGAATGCGGACCTTTCAGGGTTGAGTTTGGATACCTGCAGGGAAACCAGCGAGAAAGCATGGCCGACCCCGATGACTGGGCGCGGTTAGATAGGAAACTGAAGCATATTGGGGGTTTATACGTCTATCGCAACGGGATTCGCATCCTCCCTTACGGAAACTCCGATGTCGACTGGCTCGATATAGAACTCAGACGAAATAAAGGAATGACATACTATTTCTTTTCTTACAGGCGCATTTATGGTGCCGTCTGCATGACGAGAACAAGGAATTCTAACCTGCGAGAGAAGGCTGGCCGCGAGGGTTTTCAAAAAGACAAGGCATATAGGCATCTCAAAAGTGTACTGGAGAATCTATTTCTTCAACTGGCTGCCGATTTTTTCCGGAAAGAAGCGTCTCTCGGGGACTATTTTCAAGAACGTAAGGGTGAGGTGGAAAAGATGCAACTAGCTCGCCGGAAGAGAGAAAAACAAACCACAACGAAGCGAGCCAATCTTACCGAAGCCCTTAACGTATTCTTCCTGAAGACACGACAACAGGTGCCGGAATCCGAAGTGGCAGCGCTTAATAGTCACGTACAGGCCAGGATGCAGCTTGCTTCAAAGATGTCCGATCCAGAGGATGCATCGCGGGAGTTGCTGGACGCAGAACTTGAAGCCAACAGAAAGCTTTCCGATCTACGAGCAACGTATAGCGTCATTCGTCCTCGCGGAGTCGGGCTGACGAAGCAGCTAATGCGGGACTGGGAAGCCTATCAACGCGAGTACTCGAGACTCGAAACCGAACTTTTTGCACCCCTCGGTGAGAATATAGGAAGGACTCTGGGCTCTATGGCGGAACAGGCCAAGATATACATTGACCAACGTCGCCGACTTCAAGAACTCATCCATCGGGTGGCTGACGAGCAAAATAAGATTATGCGGACTGAAGCATCGGCCTTACAACAGACAACCGGCCAAACTCGCCGGGCGGCAATCAATACCGCGCGTTCCGCTTTACGGGAACTGCGCAATGCCATTGAAGCCGTCAACGACGATCTCGCCCATAGAGACATCGGTGATCTTTTGCCACATCAGATTGAGGAGATCCGTTCGACCTATGAGCAACGGATCAACGTCGTTGCCACAAAGAATACCGAAACCCTTGCCGGCGTCCGTGAGTTGTTGGTGGAAATTGCCGAAAGCCTTGAGCAAAACATCGAGGTAAATCAACTCGATATTGTGGAGGCCATGGAAACGGAACTCCAGTCGTTCCGCGAGCAAAGCGAGACAGATGAGGAGCTGGTGCAACTGGGGCTTGCTGTAGCCGTGATCAATCACGAATTCGTCGCCGCGATAAAAATGATACGAAGCCAACTACGCGAACTCCGTTCGTGGGCACAGGCCAACAACGACCTCCTCCCGATCTACCAAGAAATCCGGACGAACTTCGATCATTTGGATGCCCACCTCAACCTGTTTACTCCTCTCCAGCGTCGGCTTTATCGACAACGTATTGACATCCAAGGGAAAGAAATTGCCCACTATGTTCGCTCATTGTTCAGTGTCAGGTTTGATCGACATCGCATTGAACTAAATGCGACGCCTGCCTTCTTGGACAGTAACGTGCATAGCTATCCGTCAACAATCTATCCCGTGTTCGTTAACCTTATCGATAACTTTGTGTTCTGGCTGAAGGATCAACCGGGACCACGCCTGATTACACTCAACTGTACCGGAAGCGTCTATCATATCGAAAACAATGGTCCGGCGGTGCCCAAACGCGACTGGTCGGCCATCTTCGAGCGGGGCTTCTCTAGGAAGCCAGGAGGGAGGGGGTTGGGTCTCTTTATATCGAGGAAGGTACTGCAGAAAGAAGGAATGAATCTCGATCTCGATACACAGAGTGATCCTGAAAACGGCGTCAGATTCAATGTTTCGTGGGGTGACGACAATGATTGAGAACATATCCGCGTTTGACGAATTCATATTTAAGTCCGCCGAGAAATACCTTCAGACAGTCGTTCTGGTTGATGACCGGATATACGAGAGCACGAGCGGAAGCATAAGGGGAGGCCTCGCTAAGCCCACCTCAGGTCTTAGAAAACCCGCGTTGAAAAGCATTGCCATCGATTCCGACACGAAGAACGTTGCCGACAAGACCGTAAAGGATGCCGAACGACCGGACGAAATCTCTTTTCATGAAGTTCAAAACAGTTTTGCCAAGAAGCATATCATCTGTTCTCTTTATCAACCAAAGAAAGATGCTATTTTCAGCGAACGGTCAGATACCTATAATTTGTGCTCAGCAGCGGATGTCATCATTGTTGACTGGGATCTTCACGGTGACTTTGGCAATAAGGCAACATCACTCGTGGGAGCTTTGATCGAGCAAAGCATGAAGGAGATTCCCCATCAATTGCGTCTCATTCTCATATATACGTTGGAAGTCAACCTCAGATCTGTAGCAGACAGAATATATGACGATCTGGTTGAAAGAATAGGAAAAGAACCGATAGATGTCAACGATTCAGCAACGGGACTGGTTCTCACGACAGATAATGCTAGAATCGTTGTGTTAGGGAAACGAGAGGATACATCGCTGCCCGAATATGCGGATTTCCGGGTACCCGAAAAGAAGCTAGCGGAGAAAACGATAGAGGAGTTCGCTCGGTTGGCGTCGGGTCTGCTGCAAGCAGTTGTTCTACGGGGAATGGCATATCTTCGCGAGAACAACCGTCGCATCCTTATGCGATTCCATGAGGATCTTGATGCCGCTTTCCTAATTCATAGGATACTCCTTCTGCCGGACGAGACTTTTGGTCAGATCATCCCGTTGTTATCCGATGAACTACGCGCAGTGCTGGAAGACAAGATAGGGGAGTATCCTCTGGGGAGGGGACTCGCTTTGGACCGGATAGTTGCTGGTTGGTGCGAAAAACGCTGGAGAGCAGGGAACGAAGGGAAATTTGTTATCGGAAAAGGTGCTGATGCTCTGGAATTCGCGAAAGACCTCTTCTGTAATGGTCCGGCGATCAAGAAGGACTACTCTGCTTTTCAAGGCAATCAGATAGACGGGCTTGTGGAGAAGGATGAAAACAGTGCGCCCAAGTGGAAACAGTCAAAAACAAGTAAGAGGATTGATCTTGCGGAATATCTTTCGAGTAATTGTGCCGGGGATTCCCACCATGAAAAACTCAGTTCTTTGATGAGCCAGAGAATTGCTTATGATAATGCCCTCAGAGCATTGCATCTTGGAGTGATTTTGAAAGAGGTGGATCGGAAAGGGCGCTACATGATTTGTTTGCAGCCTGTATGCGACAGCGTGAGGATGGATGGGAAGACGCGGGCATTTGTCTTCTGTATTCTGGACGCACCTAAAGAGAATGATTCCTTCAATCAGATTGTTATGGATCTCAGCGGTAATCTTATCAGGCTTGATTTCAAACCGAAGGTGTTCAATTGCTACATCTCCAATTTCACCTCTCGCACGGATGCTGTATATACTGCAAAGGAGGATAATGGTCAATACATCTTTCAGGATGACAATGGCTATAAATACGAGTGGATTGCCGAATTGAAAACGGAGCATGCCCAACGGGCGGCGGAAGAATTCGGACGTGCGTTATCGCGAGTTGGTTTGACGGAATCGGAGTGGTCTAGACTGAAGGGAAAATGAATCGGTGGTCTGACAAAGACGGGCTTCATACCGACAGGTGCACATTCCAATGAAATCGGCCACGTATTATGAACCAAAGCGGCCGCCTGTTACGATGAAGGTGACCACCCTTCCGTCGGAGCCGTCAGGCGACGCTGGTTCTGCTACCTCACGCCTTCTCGCCTTGCGCTTCGCCGTTAATGAACTTCATTTCTTTCAGGACATCGGGGATGAGTGAATAATCTTTTATCTTTTTCCCAGTAGTGTCCGGAAAAACCTATTAGAAGTATGCGCCATTCGGCGGGAGGGGAAAACCCCGAGAACCACGCCCAGATCCCCCTAGATCAGCGCACAGGGATCAAGCATCGTTCAAAATACCTCGTATCCTAGACAGAAGACGCCTTTCATTCTTCTCGACCAGAGCATGTTCCCATATGCGCAACACCTTCCAACCCTGATTGCGCAACACGCGGTTTACCTCCCGGTCTCTTCTCCTGTTGGCTCTGAGCTTCTTTTCCCAGAAATCCCGATTGGTATCGGGCATTGTACAGTGTTTTGAACAGCCATGCCAAAAACAACCATCGACAAAAACAGCAACACGAACCTTCCAGAAGACAAAGTCAGGTTTCCCGAAAACTTTTTGGTTACGCCGCCAGCCGGTGATGCCGTGACGGTGAAACAGGGCTATAAGTGCGAGTTCAGTTTTCTTGTTGCCCCGCCCTCTGATTTTCGACATTACTTCTGAACGCTTTGCCGCCGTAAATACATCTGCCATACGCTTGCCCGTTTGTTCCACAAATAATTAAAAATCGCCCTCAATCACCTTCCATGTTCCTGTGAGCTTCAAGACTCTTCTGCTCGAACTCCCTCGCCGATACTCTATATTCATGTGTTCCGGAGACACTTGACGCAAAATTACCACGTCTCCACTCTTCAAATTGAACTCGCGGAAGAAGGCAGTCATTCCCGTCAGCCGAAACTCGTTTCTGGTTCCTCCAAAAAAGCGGTTATTATAATGGATGAAATTGAAGGACCATTGGTGACCCATCCGATCGAGTACATTGAGAACTGCCCTCGGATTTTTCACCGATGCGTTCAAACGCGGGAAGAAATCCAAGATGGCGGGGTCCTTAGGAACAAGAATTCCCGACTGATGCCCCCCTGTCTCCCCAGTGTCATTAGCGCTCAACACTTTCTCAACAATTTGTGCTTTCATGATCAACCTCTTCGATTCTTGTTCATTGGGGATATTTGAATAGATCGCAGAATGTCCTGAGCATCTGTGTTCTTTCCGTCAGTACCAACAACGGCAGCCTCAGCCAGTTGTCGCTTACGTGCCATACGGTCGTTGATCACATCCTCGACAGTATCCACGTAAAACAAACGATGGACAGTGACTATTTGGTTTTGGCCACGACGGTGCGCCCTAGCGGATGCCTGATCTTCGATCGCAGGGTTCCATTCAAGATTGAAGTGAATTACGTGGCTGGCTGCCGTAATGTTCAGACCGGTTCCAGCAGCCCTAGGATTAAGAACAAGGACGGCGGCCGAGTGAATTTCCGTGAAACGGTCAATCTTAGGCTGCCTCTCCTCAACAGGCGTGCGTCCATCAATAACATCGGTATGGATGCCAAAGTGGGCTGCGAGTTCCCGTGCCAAAAGATCCGCCGACTTTTGGTAGGATGTGAACACCAACGTTTTGCTGTTATCGGAGACAATCTCTTCCATAATCTGAAGCAGTCGTTCGAGCTTAACAGAACAATCTACCGCGGAAGCAACGTGTGTGAATTGATTGGTCAGCCAAGGATGGGTGCAGAACATGCGGAGCGCTGCCAACGCATTCAAACTACCTTGTCCATGATTTGCCGCTGATACCCGAAGGGCTTCGTATATTTCGGCCGACTCGGAATCCAATTCCAAGGGCTGAGGAATATCGATGCGGGCGGGCAGATCCTGCGCGACATCACAAACCCTGCGCCGCAAAATCATCGGCGTAAGGATAGGTTCAAGCCCGGAGGCGCCGTCAAGCGTTTCGGGGTGCTGCCGCTCGAATTCTGCAAGACTGCCAAGCAGTGAAGGAACCACAAAATCTGTGATGGACCATAAATCCACCAGCTTGTTTTCCATTGGGGTTCCAGTCATTGCCACGACACATTGACTCCGCAAAGTCTTCAGCCGCACTGTTCGCTTGGCGTGGGGATTCTTGATTGCCTGGGCCTCGTCGACGACAAGCAGTTCCCATGTAACGCTTCTCAAGAGCGACACGTCCGCCACCGCTGTCTCGTATGAAGTTAAAACAACATGGTTTTGTCGCAAATCTTCTGGAAACCCAGTTCTCCTTGTACCACGGTGAAGAACAACCTTCAAGGCAGGTGCAAAGCGTTGAATTTCACGTCTCCAGTTCTCAAGCAATGTCGCCGGACCAATAACCAAGCTCGGCTCATGGCCGGTATTCTTTGCATCTAGAAGCAAGCAGATCACTTGAATCGTTTTTCCGAGTCCCATTTCATCAGCAATGATGCTGCCGAGACCGCTTCGTTTCATGAACGCAAGCCAGTGATATCCGGCAGCTTGGTAGGGATAAAGCGTGCCTGCAAATCCCTCCGGGATGTCTCCTCTTAACCTGCTAGCAAGATGGGAAGCACTAAATAGTTGGCATGTCCTGTCCTCGAGGGTCAAGACGGGATCACGCAGTTGGAGAATGCTCAGATACTGACCAAGAGAGATTGGTCCAAACCCCGGAAGGCCGACAAGCGCTAAGAAGGCTTTGGCAGCTTCGATCGAACCTTCGGGCAGGCATATCCATGTCGTGTCGTTTAATGCATAATCAACGAAACTTCCGTCGTACCTTGCTACATCAATCTCGAATCCGATTCCTTTCGCTACGAGCCGGCACTCAATCCCTGAGGGATTATCCGGCGACAGAACTTCCAAAACAACTGTGGGGTCAGCAGCATACTCGCAAAATTTTAATCCGGTTGAAAGAAAATCGTTGCGCGAAACCGGCACGTCATGCAGCGAGACAACGCCTTCGAACACAACTGCAAATATCTCCTCCGCAGAGAGAGTAAAAGCTTCTTCCTTATCACCCAGTCGAAGGCAACCTTGTTCTACCGTAATCACACCCATGACAGGTTCCTTTATGTTTCTCTCCGACCGGTGATTAGTCCGGCAAGCCTTGAGACTGAGATAGGGGGATCCTCCCGGTGAACCATGGCATGACAATTTGCACAAAGCGGCACCAAGTCTGTCGATACGTTGATTCTGTAACCTGGCCCAAGATCTGAAAGAGGTGTTGTATGATGAACTTCAACGTAACCATCACCAAGTTGACCATAAAAGGCGCCGAAATCAAAACCACAAGCAGCGCAACGCAACCCCTTGAGTTGTATGCAGGCCTCGCGATTTATCTTCTTTCGTTCATAACGGGTTGCAAGACTCCAGACGGGTGCACCTTCGACTTCCCCCTCAACGCATGCCTCGGTTTCCTCGACCCCGACCAATGCCACTACCATCCCAAATACAGGAATAACAAGCTCAACAATCAACCTTCGCATTTGCGCAATGTCATCTTGATTGATAACCTGAGGAGCGCTACGGACTAAAAGTTCAACCCTACTCCAACTACCGGGCCATTTTGTGCTGTCGAAAGCCGAGACATCAACCCCGTTAATCCTAAACGTTACGCGGCTCTTCCGGGAGCTCAAAGCGTGTGCAAAGGCAACTAGTACACTTTGGGAATCAAAACCAGCCATGCCCATCTGGGCAATCAGCGGCGCGGAAAATTTCCCCGGGATAAATTCAACTTCGGCAGTACGCCAGCCGGGTGAAAACCGGACAGTAAAGGACTCGTTGGGATGGACATCGGATGGACAAAGGTCAAGAAACGTTGGTTCGACTGGATTCAGAGTGGCATTGATGGCTAAGCCAATCCTTTTTTGCACAATATCGACTGCGAAATCCGCCAGTGTTTCGTTCATTCGGTCCCCGGGGCCTCAGGTAGGTCTTGGACGAGTTTCCTGAGGTTGCGCGAAACTTCAAACCGCAATTCTTCAAAAGATGATTTTGTTGCATCGCTAACACAGTTCAGCTCTGCGACTGAGATCCCCCACAATAGCGCATCTATGCCCTGAACGGTTACGCCCTCGGCCAAGTTTGGAAGATAGACTTTACCATAATAAGGATGCCCTGTGTTGATACGGACACCACAATGGCTGTCAATGATACATGGCTCCCAGAGCAGACCATCGTCAATGCTGTCCACTGGCTGCACATGAACTTCAAGCGGCTTCGCGGCACTCGTAATTTTGAGTTTCAATCGAACATGACCCTGAGTATTTACCAACTCCGCCTCGCTTGTGGCGTGATCAACTGACTGAACCTCCGGTTTCGACATTTCACCTTCCTTGGAGCTGATGTTCCGGTTGGAACTATCATGCGCTGTCTTGGATACCTCGCTTGTCTTCGTTTTCCGCCCCTTTCTGTACACTTCTTCGGCAGCTCGGCGGGGAGGAGTAAGGAAATCTAAGACATGGTCATAGAGCCCCTCGTTGAGCAGAATCTGTGACTTCTTTATGTCGATCTGGAAAGCTTCATCAAGAAGGTGGTCGAAAGAGAACTCAACACGGAGCAGGCTAAGGTGGGGTTCTTTCGAGAACATTTGAAGCCAATCAGGCCCATGGATAAGCCGGTTTTCCCTATAAATATAAATCCCTTGGTTTGCGTTGCTGATTAGCGCTGCCCTGGCAACGGCTTCAGTGGAGAATTCCTCCTTACGCGGAAGAACGTATGCCTTCATGTTGAAACCGGTAGTCTCCCCATTGAAAAGTTCTACTTCGGGCGCCTCTTCGCTGACAACCACCGACTCTTTCACGCAAAACGGGTCCCATGGCAATACTCCTTCCCCATTGAGCTGCATTGTCACATGGCGTGCACGGGTATCAACAGAATCAAGAAACCTTTGGAAAACCTTTCCCAGATGTAGGCGCAGATTTTCTGCGATCTTTGTCAAGGCTCTTTTCGCCGGCGCACCTCCCTTATTTGCATAGTTCTTAAGAAGGCGGTCAACTTTATGCCATACAACGACCGTTCCTGTGGCGTTACCGATGATTCTCCGAAACTCCCCAGCCTCATCCGCTGTCGGACCGCCCATGAGAAGTTCCCATTTGTTAATATCTCGAATATGGTCAAGATCCCAAGTGGCGCACACAAGTGGATCGTCTGGCACACCTCTTGAAATCACTGAAAGCCGGCGACAGAATGCAGTCGAAGCCGTTTTGAGACCAAGACCAAACTTCCCTAGACTCGCCGGCGACAGTCTCGGACTTGACCCGTATTTCATGGCATTGATCAGTTCAGCACGGTTCATTCCGATACCGTTGTCATAAATATGTAAGGTAATATTGCCTCGGTAGTCCATACTTAGGTATATATCGACAAAAGTGGCCTCCGCAGCGATCGAGTTGTCAATAACATCAGCAACAGCGGTATTGAACTGATACCCAGTGTCTCTAAGCCCCTCAACCAGTCGTACTGGATCGGGAAGCAACTCCATCTTCTCGCTCATACAAACCTCCCACCTTTTCTTCGTCGACTCTTGGCATTGTCGTCCTTTCCTTCGTCGCGTTTTCCCATTTGATGATGCGTCTTCCTTTGCGGAGCCGCATCATCATGCGACTGACCAAGTGTTGCTACAACCTCTCCTGCAATGCTCTCGACAACCGGAACGACAACAGCGTTTCCAAATTGGCGATATGCTTGGGTATCCGACACTACAATTTTGAAGTCCTCTGGAAACCCCATGAGTCTTGCACACTCTCTGGGAGTGAGACGACGTGGGTTCTTCTTTGGGCCTTGTGAGATAAGAATCTCGGACCCGTCCTTGTAGTAACGGGCACTGAGTGTCCTGGCTACATCATCTATTTTAAAGAGCCCGTATCCAAAACCATTGCCAGCAGCTCTGTGTTTTTTGGCATAGTCCTGTAGATACTGCCAGAGATGATCGGACAAGGTGTATTTGGCGAGCACTTCATTTTCCAGAATCGAACCAAGTTTGGGACCTGTTGTTTCCAGATCAGGAAAATTGAACGATCGAGGTTCCTTGAAGCCAACGATAAATATACGTTCCCGGTGTTGAGGAACGTATGTCTTAGAATCAATGACCCTGTTATAGACAGTATATCCGAGAGCCTCGGTAAGGGTTTTGTAAATGACATCAAAGGTGTGTCCTTTATCGTGACTCATTAGGTTTTTTACGTTCTCCAGAACAAATGCGGCAGGGCGATGATAGTCCAAAATGTCTACGATTGAGAAAAACAGATTTCCTTGCTTTTCGTCTTGAAACCCATGCTGTCTCCCCAAACTGCGTTTCTTCGAGACCCCTGCTATGCTAAATGGCTGACATGGAAAACCTGCACAGAGAATGTCGTGCGGAGGGATATCGGCCACAGCGACAGAATGAATGTCGCCTTTAGGTCGTTCACCGAAATTTGCTTCATATGTTTGTTGGGCAAATTTGTCGCGATCGGACGACCAAACACATGAGCAGCCTACCCTTTCGAAAGCGATCCGGAAACCACCTATACCGCAGAAGAGATCAACGAACCGATAAACGAGTGCCGGCCCCGAAGAACAGGATGTCTTGACGCTCTTGCAATTTTTGCTCTTCGTTAGTGATTTTGGACTCAAACACCACCCCGTAAACTCGTTTTCTTAAGTCCGACTGGAATCTTATCAGCTCCAACTTCTTCAAAGGGGTTAACCATTATTCCAAGCTCACTCGAACGGGCATCATTCACCAATCAGATCTGCCCTATAGTTTCCTTTCAATTGGTCCGTTGCGAGCGTTTGTTTTGTTGAAGCTTGGTCGTACCGGTAAAGGTCTCGCCCGTACGTTTGAAGTACATAACGATACCATAGCACTTCATAAGACGCCCCTTTTTGGCCCTATGTGAAGGCTCAGATGCGTTCCTACGATGAAATCACTGGAGAGCTTTTCACTCTGAAACCGTTCCAAGTTTCAAGGAAAAAGACCGTTGGCCTCTTCCATTCCCCTGAAACTTTTCTCAAGCCCTGAAATTCTGAAACCATCTTATCCTTTCTACCCCCTCCCTTCCCAAATTTCAAGGGAAAAGCAGAAAAGAAAGGTGATGGGTGCCGGGTAATTATGTAACAGAAAAGACAGTTCCGACCGCTCGAACCGTTCGAACAGTTTGAATGATAAACGAAACGAGGTGTGACTTGCATCTCTCATTCTCCCATCTCCCCAGTGACAGCACCATGGCACACTGGAAAAAACGGCTCGAATGGCTTGAATGGCTTGAGGGGGAAAACTGACAAGACATACCATCAACAAGAAGTATAGGTCCTCCCGCGCGAGCGGGAGTGCAAGAGCGGCCTGATCGTGGAAGGCTTCGCGATCAGGCCGCAATCTTTTCTCTGTGATCTCTGCGAACTCGAGCGGAGCGGGCGAGAGACACGCCTTTTGGTCTTCACGCCTTTTTTCGAACCGGAAAGTAATATACGGGTAGCCACCGTCGAGAACGGCCTGGCTGACTCTATTGCTGGGAGGTAACCGTGAAGAAAAAAGGTGAAGTAAGCGAAACATGCGGCAATTCTATAGAACCTTCGAGATTGGTCACGCAGTGCGTGGCGAATTGACCTGGACTCATTATCGCCTGCTATTAAGGGTAGACAACACCGAGGTTCGCGAATTCTATATGAACGAGGCGATAAACAGCAACTGGAGCACCAGGGAGCTGGAACGGCAGATGAGTTCCCTGCTGTTTGACCGTCTTGCGTTGAGCAAAGACAGGGAAGGTCTCCTGCGACTCTCCAGGAAAGGACAGGTACCGCGGGGACCGGAGGACCAAGGAAAAGATCGCGGCATAGCTCCGCCACGGTTAAGAACCGTTCATGGGTTTTTCCCTCCCGCGCGAGCGGGAGTGCAAGGGCGGCCCGATCGTGGAAGGCTCCGCGATCAGGCCGCAATCTTTTCTCTGTGAACTCTGCGAACTCGAGCGAAGCGGGCGAGAGACACGGTCTTTTGCCGAATACTCTGGGCCAACCCCTGTTTACTCGTGCTCATGCGTTAACCCTGGAGCCATTCAAGCCGTCTTTTCCCCATCATCCACTTAAGTTATGCCCGACGCCGGGAGCGCAAATTCGGATTGACGAGGTCTCCACAAACCTCTCCTCCTATCACCCTTTTGCCCTAATGCTCGACGAAGATAAACTCGTCTGTGTCAAAACCGAGGCCCCTGGCCTTTTCTATCAAGGCGGCCAGCACGCTTTCTTCCAATTCCCGCTCCCGGGCGAGTATCCACAGGTATTTCCTGCTGGGACCGCATACGAGAGCATAGGAATAATCCTTCCTGTCGAGTTCCAGAATATTGTATCCTCCGTAAAAAGGTCCGTAGAAGGATACCTTCAATCTGCCGACATCGGGACCCGCCACGAAATATGCCTTCCCCGTGACCTCTTTCCATGCATTCTTCCGGGAATCGAACCCCCTGTTCACCACCTTGATGCCGCCATCGTCTCTGAGGGTGTACTCCGTCCGGACCTTTGTGAGACCCCTCTCGAAAGAATGATCGAGCCTGGCTACCTCGTACCACGTCCCCAGGTAACGTTTCACATCGAATCCTTTTACCGCTTCAACACCATCGGGAATCCCAACGCACCCGGCGCACATGACAAGAAAACAAAACACAACCATTCCCCGCAAAACAATTGACGTCCTTCTTGTCCTGACCCCGATCATTCCGGTAATCCTCCAATTTGGTCAAAAACAACGCAAACACACCCGGGCGAGAAACCGTTCGAGCAGTTCAAACGGTTGTTGACAAACTCCTCTTTTCGTCATCCCGGACTTGATCCGGGATCCAGAGGTCTCTCTAACCCATCGTTTTTCCTGGATGTCGCTTGCGCGAGAATGACGACAAAACGCACGCTTGGTTCGAAAACCCACTTAGTCAACAGCCTGTCAAACGGTTCAAGCGATTCCAAGGATTCAAGTGGTTCCAACCATCCTCCCTATTCCTCCCCCACCCGCTCCCAACTTGCCGAAGTGACCTTCCAATCCCCCGATATCTTGTTCAATGAGACGTCGAAGCGGTAGACGCCGAGTGATTCGGGGATGACGTCGGCGGGGGAACCCGTCTTCTTCCCGCTCGTCAGGACGGCCTGGAATGACGCCCTGGCGGACGCTCCATCGACGGACGCTCTCAGATAGGTCAGATACACGGTTATCTTCGGATGTCCCAGGAAATAGCCGAGCAGGACCCTTCTGACGTCTTCACGGTTGAACCCGCGGGGGTCGCTGTATGTATCCGCAAGGGCGTTCACTATCTTCCTGATCTCCTTCTCTTCGGCCGCCGCCTGGGCGTCCGTGATGACCTTCTTCACCTTGTCCTCTTCTGTCTGCCGGCTGCAGCCGGGAAAAAGCACGGCGACAACAGCAACGAGAACAAGACAGATCGCTGCGAAACGTTGTATTGCAGACATTCGCCACCCTCCGCGGTAAGGGTACCAAACCGCATTTCTCATGATAACACCATTGCTAACCGCGATGCGAGGGTCAAAATGGTTGTTCCATCCCGAAGAGATACGGGCGCCTGTTGTCTTCTAGTTCCCGAAGAGATCTTTCAGTCTGTCTCCGATGCCCTCAAGAACATCACCTGTCTTTTCCCTGACCCTTCCGGGGAAGCCCTTTCGCTTCTCGAATCTGACACCTTTTCTGGCGGCGGCGATGGCGGCGGCGCAGGAAGTCTCCTCGTCGGATGCCCCTCCTACCAGCGCCGCGGCAATGCCGACGGGACCGAAAAGTGTTATGGAACCGATTATCTTGCCCAGGCTGATCGCGGTCTGGGCGGGGTCGATCACCAGCCGGGGACGGGCGAGTGTACCGCCGAGCTTCAAAGGCCTCGTCAGTTCACCCGCGCTTATTCCGATCCTGCCGAACAGGCCGGTGGCGATGCCTTCCTTGGGGACGGGTTTGAGGGATAGATTCAGCCTTTCCGTCCTGAGATTGATGGTGCCGGAACCTACTACGACCATGTACTGTGTGTTCAACACAAGTGTGGTGGCCTGTGCAAGGCCGTTATTCATGGTAAAAGCGGCGACAAGGCAATTGACAGTCGTATACTGAGCATCTTTCTCAAAGGGATTGAGAAGGCGAAAAAGCCCTGCAGACAGGTCACCGCCAAGGAGGTCTATGTGCCTGTTGTGGATCCTTCCCTTTCCCATCTGAAAAGCGGCCTTGCCCGTAGCGCTCCCCATCAACGCCGCTATCGAAGCACCGCGGGCTCTTACATCTATATCTGCATCAAGGTTGCCTTCGATGCCCTTTGCCGCCTTGACCATGTTGACCATGTTGGCCAGGTAACCGATATCCACCCTTTTGAGCTTGATGCTCGAAGTCCACGATGCCGTCTTGCCCTGAGGCTTAACAGAGAGCCGGACATCCATTGTGCCCTTTCCCAGGCCTGCCTTGAAAGAAGTCACGTCAAGCGCCCTATCCTTCAGGACAAGACTCAGATCAAGATTGTTGAGCGGGATGTCAGGCAACAGGACTTCAGCCGCCTGGAGCTTGATATCCGCATCGACCTTGTCGAGGCTCTGGAGAGGCAGAGGTTTATTCGAAAAGATCCTGCCTCCTCCTGTCGATGTCTCCTTCGCGTCCCCCGACATCTGAATATGGGGACGGAGGTCCAGTTTTCGTGCAGACAATACCGCCTTTACCGCCGGCCTTGTACCTGTGAGGTCAAATTCGATGGAACCGGAAAGACCGTTTTCTCCCTGCACGACCCTGAGGTTGGACACTGAATAATAACCAGGGTCCCCGTCCGTCATCCGGCCTGAGACATCCAGGGGACCCTTAAGACCTGAGAGCACACCGGAGAGGCGGCTCAAACCCGCCGGATTCTCGGTTTTCAGGCGGAAATTCAGTTTCATCCCCCGTGGCGGCGACGGGTTTTTGATGCTGCCTTCGATCGTGAGGACCGCACCCCCGGCACGTACCGTGAGATCGACAGGCCAGGCGGCGGAAGGGTCTGCAAGGACCGATAGCGAACCCATGGCGCCAGTGGCCTCGAAAGACTCTTCGTTATACAAACCCTCAGCCCGGATCCGAATGGGACCTCCAACGGGCCCCGTGGAACTAGCGGTGAAAGCGGCCAGGTCAATGATATGAGTCTTCTGCGATCCATGATCGACGTAGGTCACGCGGCCTTTTTCTATCCTCAGATCCTTAAATGTTATCCGGGAAAGCTTCCAGCCGCCGGCAGCCGCCCGTTCCCCCGGCTCATGCTCCTTTACCCCTTTTTCAATAAACAAATTCGATCTGCCGTCGGCGTCCGTTTCCAGAAGAAACTCGGGCTCGACAAAGATAAGGCGCACGATATCGATCTGATGGGCAAGAAGGGGGAAAAGCCTCGCCTTTATCTCGAACCGCTTGATCTTTGCCATTTCGGGCCGGGATCCCCAGGGTTCATTCCGGATACTCACGTCCCGGGCGACAAGGGTCGGCGTCAGACCCATCTTAAAACTAATGTCGCCTCCCAGGGTCAATTCCTTCCCCGTGGCATCTGCCACCGCATCCTGGATCTCCGGCTTGAGACTGTTGTAATCGTAACCCGAAAGAATCGCGAAAATGGCGAGGACAGACAGAAGCAACAGTGCCAGAAAGGCTGCCACGACCCATTTCAATGTAGAGGCAATTTTAATATTCATCCACCGCCCGCCTTAAAGACAGTATGTTTCTCTTTCGGGAATACGTCAAGGAAGGTGAGGCAGTTCAGGCGCTGAAGCGGGCCTTGTAGCGGTCGATCTTCTCCTGTGGCCACTGCATGCAGACGGCCGGTTTTGCCTTTAAGACCTGGCGCATGCAGGCATCGTTACACTCCGGGGCGCAATGAATTATTTCGTCTTCGCGGCCTTCGCTGACCTTCTTCGGCCACTCTGGATCCGCCCAGAGGACCCTGGCAAGACCCAGCAGGTCCGCTTTGCCCGTTGCCAGTATTTCTTCCGCCGTCTTCCCCGAGGATATCCTGCCCGCGGTTACGACCGGCACCACGACATTCTTCCTGACGGCTTCCGCCAGGTCCGCCATGTATCCCTCGTGCCTCGACTTCTCGAATGTCTCCGGCAGGTTGAAGGATTCGTAGGTGCCGCCCATCACCGAAATGTAGGCTACCCCGGCATCGGACAGGGCCCTGGCGAACCGGGTCGACTCGTCGAGCCTGAGGCCGTCGGGAAGCCATTCGTCTGCGAGAAAGCGGTAGCCCACGGGGAAATCCCCCACCGCCTCCTTAACCTCGCGCAGGACTTCAAGAGGAAATCGCATCCGGTTCTCAAGAACGCCGCCATAGTTGTCGTTCCTCTTGTTCGTCCGGGGGGAGACGAACTCCGACAGCAGGTAACCGGTGCCTCCGTGAAGTTCGACCATGTCGAAACCGGCCCTTTTCACCCGCCGGGCAGCCTCCACGAACTTCTCGCGCACATGCCGGATATCCTCGAGGGTCATGGCCCGGGGAATCTTGCCGAAGGTGTCGACAGCGGACGGGGCGAACGGAGACTGGCCCAGCGAGAAACGCCCTCCGTGGTTTATCTGAACACAGGCAACGGAACCTTCACCCTTGATGGCCGAAGCAAGTTCGGACAGTCCGGCGAGACTGGCGTCCGTATCACTCCTTAGCATCCTGCTCGCCCCGCTTCCGGCCGGATGGTCGACGGTCGTGTTCTCCACGACCACCATCGCTGTCCCGCCTCTGGCGACAGACCGGTAGTGTTCCAGCATAAGGGCAGACACTCCTCCATCCCGGTCCGCATAACCCAGATAAAGAGGGGCCATGGTGATCCGGTTCTTCAAAGCAACGCCGCCTACTTCAATGGGCGAGAAGATATTGGGATATTTCATAGTATGCCCCTCCTTTTCACTATGATAAGAAACCCTCTTAAAACATTCAACCCTATTCGCCGCCCACCCGCCGCAAGCTAAAACCTCTGGATCCCGGATCAAGTCCGGGATGACGACAGAAAGGAACCCTCCCCCAACGATCCATCAATTCCAACGCCTCCAACGCCTCCAACGCCTCCAACGCTTCCAACGCTTCCAACGGTTCCAACGCTTCCAACGGTTCTAACGGTTCTAACGGTTCCAACGGTTCAAGCAATTCAAGCCGGTTTTTACGCCAGCCTTCATGTCATTCGTTTGCGAACCGCGTCGGTGATGGCGTGAAGGGTGCATGGTTTCTGTATGAAATGGGCATTCTCAAGAAATGAGAGACCCTTCCTGGCGCTGCCCTGTCAGAAATCCGATGGAAGAGAATCTTGATTTCGGAATCTATCTTCTTCTTTGACATGGGACGAAGAATCATGCAAGATTAGAGAACACGGGCAGAAGGCGGCAGAACGGCGAATTGTTCACCATTGGTCCGCTTGCCAATTTGGTTCACCCCATACTAGAATCTGAGATGAAAATAGCGCAGGGATTCCCGACAAGGACTGACCGAAGCGCACCCATGAAGGAGTGCAGATCGATATGACAAAAACACTAAAATCTGCGATATCGGGAATCACGGTCGTCATCGTCTTCCTCGCCTCGGGCGCCATCGCCGGGGAAACAGAGTCTTCCGAGAAGATCCTCAAGGAGTTCTTCGACAGTCAAAAGGCGCAGATCGAGATTGTCGTCGATGATCACGCGATGATGAAGGAATATGTCTCTTCCCGGAAAGACGTCAACCTTCGCTACAAGAACGGGAATACCCTGCTCCATTACGCGGCGAACAGGGGATACCTGGATGTGACTGAGCTGCTCCTGAGAAAAGGAGCCGACATCAATGCCCGGGACAAGGACGGACGGACACCCCTCCATGAGGCAATGGCCTATCGACGGTACGATGTCGCGAAGTTCCTCGTTGAGAACGGCGCCGATATGACCCTCACGAACAAGGACGGCGAGACTGCGCTCATCAGTGTCGTATTCATGGATGACAAAAAGCTGGCCGCGGATCTCGTCAATTTCTTTATAGGCAAGGGCTTCGATGTCGGAAGGTCCGCCGATGCGAAGCTGCTCAATGAATCGATCCGAAGAGGTCACAGGGATATCGCCCTTATTCTCCTGAAAAAGGGTGTTGCGTTCAATGATTCCTCGCTTTACGACTCAGTAGGAATGGGGTACGAAGACATTTTTGCCATCCTTCTTTCCCGGGGGGCAAATCCGGCGCAGGAGGGTATCCTTCGCGCCGCCTCGGGGTCGGGAAGTCTCGGCATCGTAAAGACATTGCTGGAGAAAGGGGAGAAACCAACCGCGGAGGATGTTGATTTCGCGCTTTACAAAGGAAGTCGGGATGCCGCCATTCTTCTCAACACCGTGTTGAAGAAATCTGATGGCCGGGAGGTCGATCTCACGGCAAGGTGCCGGATGAAACCGGAAACCGGACCCTGCATGGCGCTCTTTCACTCCGGATACTACGACGAGTTGACGAAGACCTGCAGGACCTTCACGTACGGCGGTTGTGGCGGAGCGGTGCCTTTCGAAACGGAGGAAGCGTGTAGAAAGGTGTGTGGAGAAGAGAGGTAATGGACGATGGGTCATAGGTGATGGGTGCTCGTGGGGGGGGAGTGCTCGTGCATATCAAGAAAGGGGAAAGCATGAAGATCAGTTTTACGAAGGAGCAGTTTGAAACATTATTGAAGGCCGTATACCTGGGAACAAGGATGGTAAACGCCTACGAGGAGGACACGGAAAACAATGAGTACGCCGAGCTCCAGTACTACCTGTTTGGATTAGCGAAGGATTTCGGGCTCGATGAATTCGCCGACCCGGATGAAAAGCAAAAGACAGCCCGGCCTTCGGCGGCATTTGAAGAAGAGCAGGCCGTGAACGAGATCATCGAGCGCTACGACGATTTCACCTTCCTCGACAAGCTCATCTACAACCTTGCCGGCCGGGACATGCTCGACAAGCACGGGGAAAAAGCACTGGAGAAGATGTCCGACGAGGAATTCTTCGAGGAAGAAGAGTCCTTCGTAGAGAAATACCAGAAGGAATTCGCGAAGAACGGAATAAAGAACCTTACGGTGTCCAAGCGCAAATAGAGCCGCTCAAGAGGTTTCGGTATTTTTTGCCATTGCCGCGGCCTTGTGTTCCCCGGGCATTTTCTCTATGGCATAGCGCAGGGCCGTGCGGGGCATGTTCCCTTTGTTGTCCATAACCCAATCGAAGACGTCTTGTTCATGTGCCTGGCTTGCTGCCTTGAGCATCCAGCCGTAGCCTTTTTGCACCATGTCATCGCGGTCCGTCAGGAGGATACCGGCAATGTCGAGGACGTGGGGCAGGAACTTGCCCCTTTTGGCGGGAAGGATGAGAGAGACCGCCGACGCCCGGCGGACCCAGCGGTTTTCAGATCGGGCCCATCGTTTAAGTTCCTTGAGATATTCCGCGTACATTTCCATGAAGGCACCCACCGAATGGTTGCACAGCGTATCGCAGGAGGCCCAATTGGCAACGTATGTGTTCACCCATTTCTCGAAGACCTGAAAATCCCGGGGTTCGTATTCCTTGCGGAGCCGGTAGCACCAGTCACAGGCGATGAAAGACTCCTCCATGCAGCCCGACTGCCACAACTCCTCGCAGAGACGAAAGACCCCGTCTTTTCCCGTGCCTTTAATCTCCCCGTAGTATTTTCTTGCCATGTTCCTGACAGCCGCCGTCTTCAACCCGTAGAGCCTGACCTCTTCCCTGAAGAATCTCAGTCCACTCTTTCTTATGGCTTCGTCCGCATTCGCTTTGAGTTCACCGCGGATCTTCTCTATGACACTACGGTTCGCCGGAACCCCCTATTTGTATCGAATCGTAAAAAGAACAGTGATCAACGCAATGATCAGGGCAACACTGTTTGCCGCAATGACGGGAGCCGACCTGATGATAATGCCGTACACCAGCCACAAAACCGATCCCACGGAGATCATGAGGGGCATGAAGACAGAGACGTCCCTGGCCTCTTTTAATCTCCGGATGCGCAATATCTGCGGCAATAGTGAAAAAGTCGTGAAACAGGCGGCTATGTAGCCGATGATGTCAGCCATTTGTATGTTTTTACCATCACCCGGACGAAAAGGCAAAAACATAGGTGACGGGAAAGAACTCTATTGCTCCATACGGCCTTGACTTCCGACAACCCACAACCAATTTACTCATCAACCGTCTTCTCCACAAACCGTTCGAGCAGGGCCTCTATTTCCTGTTTCCTCACCAGTATGTCTCGCCAGTGTTGTGGGATCGCTTTCAGGCCATAGTGGGTGCCGGCGAGACCGCCCGTTACGATGGCCGTCGTGTCGGTGTCCCAGCCCAGATTGACCGCCTTGAGCACCGCTGACCTGTAGGAGTCTGTCGTGAGCAGACACCACAGCGACGCTTCCAAAGTATGGACCACGTAGCCGTCAGATTCGATGGCGTCTTCGGGAAGGGTGTGGATATTACCGGAGAGAAGGCGGGAAAAATGGGGGGATTCGTCCGAAAAGGGCGGCGTGTCATAGAGCCTCTCTGTCTTTTCCATGGCGAGCCGGTATACCTCGCGCGGCGGCATCCCGTTAAGGACGGACGCCACCATAAGGTAGTACATACCGCAGGCCATCATCGACCGAGGATGCCCGTGCGTTATCGCCGAAGCCCGGTGGACCAGGCCGAGCGCTTCTTCATCGTCCATCGCGGCGCAATAGAGGGCAGCGGGAAGGATGCGCATCAGCGAACCGTTGCCGTTGTTCTCTTCCTCCAGCCCGCCGGCCGTCTCGGCCGGTGCGCCGAGCTGCATCCTGCTTATCGCCTGCCATGTCCCCCGCCCCACGTCGAAGGCCTGTCCGTGAGGGGTCCAGAGGCCCGCGGTGAACCAGCTGACGAAGAGGTCTCCGATCCGTTCCGTATCGAATCCGTCCAGGAGGCCCTGCGCCGTACAGAGCATCAAGGACGAGTCGTCGGACCAGCTCCCCGGCGGCAGGTCGAAAGTCCCATACCCGCGCATGTCCGTCACGGGGTCTCCCTTGCGGACATCTCTTCCCTTGAACTCCACCGGAACGCCGAGGGCGTCTCCGACCACGGCTCCCCAAAGCCCGCCAAGCATCCTGTCCTGTATGGATATCTCCTCCATTCTCACTCTCCTATCTTCCACGAGCACACCATCTCCCTCTGCTCACCCGTCTCCGGCGAATCGTGGCCCCCGCCGGGAACATTGACCCTTAGCTCCCTTATCATCCCGAGGACCCTCTCCCCGCTCGCGAAGGCATGGCGGGCCAGGTAACAGCCAACAACGGTCCCCGTCCTTCCCTTCCCGCCCCAGCAGTGGACATACACCGGCCGACCGGCCGCGATGGCGTCATCGATCTCATCGAGGATACCGGCCATTTCCCCGCGGGAGGGGACCGCAAGGTCCCTGACGGGCCTGCGCGCCCAACCAACATCGACCCTCATCTGGTTCGCCCGGCGGACCAGTTCTTCCCGATACCCCGCGAAAGGCTCTCCGTCCCAATTCGTCTCAGTCTCTTCCATGAGATTCACGACGTGCCGTATGCCGGTATCGAGAAGCCCCTGCACTTTGTCCTGCAACAGCCCGGGATCGAGGTCTCCCGGGTAACACCCCGCCAGAAACCTCCCCGGCACCACCCAGTAACACCTGTCAAAAGGAACCGCAGGATAGGACAAACTCTTCCTCTTATGCATCGACCACCTCCACAGCCCCCATTATACGCTGGGATCGGTGACAACATCATGACACAGGAAGAAACGGCTTGAATGGCTTGAAGGAAAAGAAATGGCTTGAATCGCTTGAATGTTAAGAGATAAAGGAATAATCTTTGTCGTCTTTCCACCAAAGAAGTACTCTCCCGTCTCTATCAAACGATGCAAGCCAGCTTTGCCTCAACCTCCAAGCGATTCAAGCCATTCAAGCCGTCCTTTCTATGCCAGGCACGACATCGACGGGCGGGCCGCCCCGCCTTCGCCTTCTTTCGTGCGTTTCAGGAAGTCGAGGATGGTGCGCAGGTAGTCTTCCGGGCGCTGCTCGTACGTGTTGTGGCCGCATTTCGGGAAAACAGCCAGTTCGCCCTTCGGGAGGCCCCGGTAAAATGCTGTAGCCTGTTCGACGTAGAATATGGAACTGCGGTCGGGGTAAAGGACAAGGGCGGGGCATTGCACCTTCGACAGTACGGGTCTCAGGTCGAAATATTCCACACCGTATTCCCCGCCGCACCTTGCAAACTGCTCGTATTTTGCCTGAGCCATTTCGCCGTGCCAGTCAATTATTTTGGCCTGGAGCCGGGGTTCGAGGTCCGTGAAATGGATGACGAGCCTTTCGATGTTCAACTGCGTCATCGGCACCTCGCTGTAGCACTGGGTGCTGGCGGCGGTTATACTCTTCACATCCTCCGGATAGTGTGCCGCATAATCCACGGCCACTACACCACCCTCGCACTGGCCTACAAGGTGACAGGGCCCGATGCCAAGGTGCTCCTTCATCGACCTCAATTCGTCCACGCTTTCCGCCCTGTACCTGTCGCTCACATAAAAACCGAAAAAATCCGGCCCATCCTCCGAGCGCCCGAACCCCCGGCGGTCATACATCGCCACCCGGTAACCGGCCTCCACAAAGCGGCCGAAAATATCCCGCCAGATCTTCAGACACCCGAACCCATGATGGAGAAGCATAACCGTCTCTTCCCCCTCCCCGTGCACCTCGTAATACACCCTCAGACCATTGATCTCCGCAAAAGCCATGCGCGCTCCTTGAAATGTCGATAACTCAGCCAATTCTGACACAATCCGCGCACTCTTGCAAGACCAGAAGAGACGGTTCCAGGTCTCACGCTTCAGGTTTCAGGCAAGAGACAGAGTATAGTATTTGGATGTTCCCCTGAAACCTGAAACTTGAAACCGTCCTTTCTGGTTTCCTGGGCGCTGCTGTGCTAGAATAATAACGGGTTTGCGGGGCAAGGATGAAGGTTCTTCTCATATCAGCCAATCGCACAGAGATCAATATGCGAACTATGCCTCTGGGGCTTGCCTTTGTGGCTCAAGCTGCCCGGCGTCGCGGGCACGAGGTGACGATGCTCGACCTTGCGAGCGTTGCCGATATGCATGCCGGCATAGCACAGACCATCAACGGGTTCACACCTCAGGTAATCGGCATTTCCATCAGGAACATCGATGATCAAACGATGCGGGACACGCATTTCCTTTACGAAGACGATAGGGATGTCATTTCCTTCGTCAGGACACTGACGGACCGCCCCATTGTGCTCGGTGGTGCGGGTTACAGCATGTTCCCCGATGCCATCCTTGCAGATTCGCAGGCCGATCTGGGGATAGAAGGCGAAGGAGAGGTTGCCTTTGTCATGCTCATCGAAGCTCTTGAGAGAGGTGTATCCCCTGATGGTATCCCCGGGGTACATGTCAAAGGCAGAAGTCCGGCAAAGAACCGGGCCCTCATCAGAAACAGGGAGGATTCTCCACTTCCCGACCCGGATCTTGTACTCGACGCCTCCGGCATTGGACCGGACACCTGGGTGCCTGTCCAGACGAGACGCGGCTGCCCGCTGGATTGCAGTTATTGCTCGACGGCATCCATTGAAGGACGGATACTCAGAAAAAGGGGGGTGGCTAGTGTCGTTGAATGGATCTCGAAGCTCAAGGAACTCGGGGTGCATAGGCTCTATTTCGTGGACAACACGTTCAACCTGCCGCGGTCTTATGCCATGGAGCTTTGCACGGCGATGAGCAACGCCTCCCTCGACGTGAAGTGGCGATGCATCCTCTACCCCTGGCGGCTCGATGAAGAACTGGCGGCAGCTATGGCCCGGGCAGGATGTATCGAGGTATCACTCGGGTCCGAAAGCGCCGACAACGAAGTGCTTCGGAGGATGAACAAACGTTTCCGCCGCGAAGATGTCACGGAGGCCAACCGGCTTCTGGCGGAACAGGGCATAAGACAGATGGGGTTCCTGATGCTCGGAGCCCCGGGCGAAACACATGGATCCGTTGAAAAAACCCTGGCCTTCGCGGAGTCCCTCCGTCTTGATTCTCTTAAGGTTTCCATAGGCATAAGGATATACCCCGGTACTGCCCTTGCCGATGAGGCCCGCAAGGAAGGCATCATCACCCCCGGCGACAACCTCCTCAAACCACGCTTCTACATTACCCCCGGCCTCGACGAAGAATGGATAAGGCAAACAGTAGCCCAGTACACCGCAACACGCCCGAACTGGATAACAGCCTGAAAAGACCGTTGGAGCCGTTTGCGCCGTTGGAACCGTTGGAATGGTTTGGCTGGCCGTTTATCAAGTCTCCTTCTGCGATACTCTTTTTTTTCGGTTCCAACAGTTCTAACGGTTCTAACTGTTCAAACCGTTTTTTTGTTGCTAGACTAGTTCGTCATGCGCAGGTCGTTCATCGAGATCAATGCGGAGTTCCAGAAGGCCCTGGATGTCATGGAAGACACCAGCCGGCATGTCTTCATCACGGGCAAGGCGGGCACCGGGAAATCGACACTTCTTGAATACTTCCGGCAGAACACCCGGAAGGAGGTCGCGGTGCTTGCGCCCACGGGCGTCGCCGCCCTCAACGTTCAGGGGCAGACGATCCACTCCTTTTTTGGCTTCAAGCCAAGTATCACTCCCGAGAAGGTCAAGAAGATCAGTGGGCCCGACGCGAAGATCTACAAGGAGTTCAATACCATCATCATCGACGAGGTGTCCATGGTGCGGGCCGACCTCCTCGACTGCGTGGAGAAATTCATGCGTCTCAACGGACCCTACCGGAAACAGTGGTTCGGGGGGGTCCAGATGATCTTCGTCGGGGACCTTTACCAGCTTCCGCCGGTAGTGGCTTCGTCGGAGAGGGAGATATTCAGCCACCGTTATGAATCGCCGTATTTCTTCTCGGCACAGGTCTTCAAGGAAAAGACATTCGAAATGGAGTTCATCGAACTGGAGAAGGTCTACCGCCAGACGGAGCAGGATTTCATCGAGCTCCTGAACGCCATACGGAACCGGACCTGCACGGAAGACGACATCGAGCGGCTGAACAGGAACCACCGGCCCGGGGCCCCCGCCCCGACTGACGGGTTCTATATTACCCTGACAAGCACCAACGACCTCGCCGCTACACGCAATCTGGAGATGCTCGAGGCCCTCCCCGACAGGGCCTTCAGCCTCATCGGGAAAACGAGCGGCGTCTTCGACCGCTCCTCCCTGCCCGCCGAGGAAACGCTTACCCTGAAGCCCGGAGCCCAGGTCATGCTCGTCAACAACGACAAATACGGCCGCTGGGTGAACGGCACGGTGGGAAACATCAAAGGCTTAAGCAGGATGGAGGGCGAGGACGACCGGGTCCTTGTGAGGCTCGACGACGGGAAGATGGTGGAGGTGACCCCGAACATGTGGGAGCTCTTCGAATACCAGTACGACAGGAAGACAAAGAAGATCTCCACGAGGACCACCGGCACCTTCACACAGTATCCCATCCGCCTCGCCTGGGCCGTAACCATCCACAAAAGCCAGGGCAAGACCTTTGACCGCGTCGTGATAGACATGGGCCGGGGCGCCTTCGCGCACGGACAGGTCTATGTAGCCTTAAGCCGCTGTACCAACTTCGACGGCATCGTCCTCACAAAACCGATAAGCAAGGGTCACATAAGGATGGACTGGCGGGTCGCAAAATTCCTCACCATGTTCCAGTACCGCAAGGCCGACGAACACGCAAGCTACGACGAGCGCAGCGCCATCATCATGGACGCCATCAGGCGCGACCTCAACATCGAGATCATCTACCTCAAACCCAACGACACCAAATCCCGCCGCACCATACGCCCCCTGTCGATAGAACCGATGGAATTCAAAGGCAAACCCTTCGAAGGACTCCGCGCGTACTGCGAACTGCGCAATGAAGAACGAACCTTCCGGATAGACAGGATACTGGAGATAAACTACCTCGCCTAACGGCGGCTTGAGTCGCTTGAGGGTAAAAGACCTCAGGATGAAGAGACAAACAACACCTGACTCCCAAATGACAACCGGGAGTGGGACCCTGCGCTTTCGTCCCTCACTCTTAAGCTATTCAAGCGGCTCAAGTCATTCAAGCCGTCTTTCTCCGTCTTTCAGGGTCGATCGAGTATTTCCCTTATAGTCTGCAGCAGTTTTATCGGCGAGAGGGGTTTGGCGAGGAAGTTGACTTCTTCGTCGGCTATCCCCTTGTCGAGACGGGTATCACGGGTATGGCCGCTTATAAAGAGCGCCTTTATGTCAGGAGATATCTCCTTGATTTCTTCGTAGGCCTCCCAGCCGTTCTTCTTCGGCATCACGGAGTCGAGGACGACGAGATCGATCTCTCCGTTGTTCCTGAAGACATCGACGGCCTCCTCGCCGTTAGCCGCCTCCAGGGTGCGGTAGCCATGCTTCGTGAGGATCTCCTTGATGAGGGTCATGACCGCCTCATTGTCCTCGGCGATGAGGATTGTCTCACTGCCCCCCTTCACGTCAATGATATCGGGCTGTTCTTCCTTTGCCGCAGGCTCCGCGAGGGGGAAGAAGATGCGGAAGGTAGCACCTTTTCCAGGTTCGCTGTAAACGTTGATATAGCCATTGTGCCGGGAGACTATGCCATACACGGTTGCGAGGCCAAGGCCCGTCCCCTTGCCGATCTCCTTCGTGGTGAAGAAGGGGTCGAACATCCGCTCCTGCGTGGCCTCATCCATACCCACGCCGGTGTCGGACACAGCGATCGATACATATTGTCCCAGCCGGCCGAACCCGTGGGCCTCGAGGTAGGCGCTGTCCATCTCGACGATGTCGGTCTCGATTGTGAGCCTGCCGCCTTTCGCCATCGCGTCGCGCGCGTTGCCGACAAGGTTGAAGATGATCTGATCGATCTCTGTCGCATCAGCAAGGATCGTGGTATCGCGATCCGTGAGTACCAGCCTGAAATCTATGTCCTCCGTGAGAAGCCTCCCGAGCAGCTTTTCCGCTCCCTTCAGGGAATCGTTTAGATTGAGCGGCTTCAGTGTAACCGTCCTGTGGCGGCTGAAGGCGAGAAGGCTCTGCGTCAGGTTCGCCGCTTTCTGGGCGGCTGACAGTATCTGCTCCACGTGGGATCTGATCTTCTCGTTGTCACCGACCTCCTGCTGGAGAAGGCTTCCGTATCCCATGATGGTGGTCAGGATATTATTGAAATCGTGGGCCACCCCTCCCGCCAGATTCCCGATGGCCTCCATTTTCTGAGACTGGCGGAGCCGGTCCTCGAGGCGCTTGAGTTCCGTCATATCCTCACAGACCATGAGATGCTCCCCCGAGGTGAGCCGCAAGGTAACAAAGGTTATCAGCTTCTGTTTGCCATCGGCACAGTTCGCGGTGAACACGCGTGGTTTTCTTTCTCCAGGCTCGGCGCCGACAAAATCCTCCACCCAGGTGGATATCACCATTGTCCTGTACTGCTTGTCGGGATAGGCCTTTCTGAACCAGGACCTGCCGTCGGGCACGTCTTCAAGGTCATACCCGAACATCTCCCTGAACTTTGTGTTCACATAGGTGAAACGACCTTCCCGGGTGATAAGTACCATCCCGACGGGGGCGTTCTCGGACAGCATCTGGAGCTTTTCCGTTTCGGTCCTCAACGCGTCTTCCGCTTTCCTGCGCTCCGTCAGATCGATGCCGACGCCGAAGAGGTACTGCAGGGAACCCTCATCATCCCTGACAGGCCTGCCATGCCATTCCACGAGGAGCCGGCGACCGTCGCTTGCGACAAGGTGATTTTCAACGAGCACGGGTTCACTGGAGGACACAATGCGGGAGAAGGCCTCCTTAAGAGTCTCTCTTTCTTCAGGAGGGATGAAGTTTGAGAGATAGTCTTTTCCGGAAACCTCTTCCATGGTGTACCCCAGCCCATCCAGCATCGACTGATTCATGAGGAGCGTCTTCCCCTCCGCGCTCAGGGCGACGAAGAATGCCGGGGATGTCTGGAGAAGGGTCCTGTTAAACTCCATCTCGTCCCGGATCATTATCTGGGCTATCTTGCGGTCCGTTATGTCCTCAACGGTGCCTTCATACCGGAGTACCTTTCCGTCCTTGTCCTTCACCGCGCGCCCGTTCAGGGAGACCCATATAATCTTTCCGTCGCGCCGCCTGAACCGCACCTCCTGGTTCGTCACTATCCCCTGTCTTTCCAGTGTAGCTTCAAAGAGACGCCTGTCTTCAGGATCGGCGTAGATGTCTCTACTGATGTTTGTAACGGCCTGAATCAACTCCTCCGGGGAGTCATAACCGTTGATCCGGGCCATGGCGGGATTGACGCTTATGAAACGTCCTTCCACCGTGGACTGGTATATGCCTTCCACTGCGTTCTCGAAGATGGACCGGTACCTGGCCTCGCTTTGCAGCGATGCCTCCTCGGCATCCATCCGCTTCCGGGCCTCTTTGAGAACCGCCCAGGACTTGACCGTATAGAAGACAAGAACGAAGAGGCCTGCAACAAGGAGCCCGATGATGGCGAACCACCTGTCACGGAACCCTTTCATGGAGGCCAGGGCCTCCTCTTCGGGGGTAGCCACGACGATGGACCAGAAGGTGTCACCGATCTCTATCGGCATGTAGACCGCGTGTTTCAAGACCTTCTTCGTTTCCTTTTCAGCGATATAGTCATAGTCGTACGTCGTGATCCCCGCCTTGCCCTTCATCATCTCCTCGGCCATGGCAATGACGCCCGGGAAGCGGCCCGACGTTTCGTATATGGACACACCGATATGGCCGGGCACGGGGCAGTATAGTTCCTGACCGCTCCGGTTCAGAACCCAGGCATAGCCGCTCTGCCCGATACGGATGGACTTAAGATATTTTTCCGCGAGGTCATCGATGGAGACGATGACCTCCACGGACCCGTCGAACCTTCCGTTCCTGATTATGGGGTGATGAAGGGCCACCGACCTCTCCTCGCCTTTCACCGTGGTAAGTACATCGCTGATGACGGGTTTTTGGCCGCGCTTCATTGCATGAAAATACTCCCGGTGGGATATGTCAGCTCCCTGGTATTTCTCATTGTGGGGTGCGGTAAAAAGGAACCTGCCTGCAGGGTCGACGCGCGCGATAGACCGTATATCGTCCTTGCTCGCCTCGTAGAATTCCTGGATGGTGTGCTTGCCGGCCTCACCGAAAGCGATGATCTCCTCGTGCCTGACAAGATGGTGAAGCATCTTGAAATACTGCTGGAAAAAGCCTTCGATCGCGGCCTTGGCCTGCCTGGCATGGGCCGTCTGCTGCTTGTTGAGATCCTCTATGGCGTCATTCCTGACCCGTTGATAGGTCGTAAAGAACAGGTAGAAACAGGCAACCACGAAGACCAGGATGGAGGCCAGGAACAGCCATCGTTTCAAAGCCTTATCCTCCTTACCCGCATACAGTCCCTGCGGAAATCCGATCCACAGCCCAGCTTTTCCAGGGCACGCGGTTGATATGGGATACTACAAGAATTCTAAACGACTTTTCCCGAAAAGCCAACCACTTTCGGCCTTGTCCGCTGGCGTTCCCTCATGGCACGTCAAGGTTTCCCACCTTCCCCATGTACGAGCGGATAGACTCGAGAAGGTCGTCGCCGGGCTCGTGAAACTGCGTGCCGATGGACGTCCTTTTATCGGCCGTCCTGACGTTCCTCACTATCGCCCTGATCTCCCTCTCTTTCGACGAACCGATGAGGCATACCGAAAAAACGATCTCGTCGGCGATTTGAACACCGAGGTCAGGCGCGGCGCCTGACTGGTCAAAAAGGAAGCTGCACCCGCCTTCGCTCATATCGGTAAAGGCGCCCTGATGCGACACTCCGTTCATCGAAACCGCCGCGGGGATGAGACAAGGTACCCTCTGGAACTTTCTCAGGTTCACCGTCTCGATCTTTTCCGGATATGCCAGAAAAGCCAGGCGAACGGGTTCGTTCATGGCGGCGATGAGCGTGGAATAGAAACCGTAGGCCTTTCCGCCATGGAGGTAACGGACGATGATGTTGTTCGTCTGATGGAGTTTCACCCAGAGACCCGGTATGGCGGGCACTTCCGCGATAAGATACCGGTCGGCCGCCATGCCCACAAGATTCCCGTTCCAGGTGTCCTTCGATCCCCTGAGCTGAATGCGCAGGTTGATGCCGACGGTGATGCCGAGTTGTTCTTTCTGATTGATCGCCTGATCTCCTGTCTTTCCCATGGGTCTATTTCGGGTCACATCCCCGCTCTCAGGATTTCTTGAATTATATATCGCCATTCGTTCCGTTTCATTAAGATGCGAATGAACCACGGGGAGGATGGATTTGCTTTCGGCGGAAGCAGATTGCACTGAAAGTGAGAGAAACTGGAAAAAGGCGGGAAGATGCGGGAAGTGGGCGGAAGAAAAGGGATAAGAGGAAAAAGAAGGATGTTAGAAATGCAATTCCACAAGGGAAGGGTTTTAGATTTTGGGCGCGCGAAATTGCATTTTGATGAGAGAAATTTAAGGGCTCCGATATAACCTATTCGAACGCCACTCAATCAGATCGTGTAGCCAGAACAGCCGCAACGGATTAGTATAAATGATGGCAATCCGCCGCCGCCGGATCCTATCCCACCGATCATAGATGGACTCTTCCTCGGTCTCTTTAGCCTTGCCTCCGTCGATAATCTCAATTATTCCCCGCCCGCGCGATGTTTGTCCAGATGTTGTTCTCCCCCTTCTGGTCCCATCGTTTTAAAATCAGTCTGTTGGGGATCGAGAAGCCGCTTCTTAATAATTTCTATATCATTGCGCAATTCATCTATTTCTTTCCTTCTACGCACAGATTGCTGAAAGGTAAAGGCATTTTGAGAAAGTGCCAATTTTGTTCCCTCATCATTGGAAAGCATCACCTCAATTACTGCATCAATTACCGGCCGTATTTCTGGGGAAACCACAGGTGCGAACCTTAACTCATTCAATGATTCTACTGAAGTCATAGGTCCTTCCCCTGTCGCAAGCCATTGAATGCTAATACCAGTACATTTTGCGAGAGCCGCCAGGCTTGATCTGCTCGGATCTGCTACACCGTCGAGATACTGTCTAATTGCTGTGTACGATAGCCCCGACATTTCTGATAGACGCTTCGCGCTGCCCGCAATTTCTTTAAGCTGCTGCATCCTCTGGCCGAATGCACTGTCTTGAATCTTGGGTTTCACAGTTTAAAGTTCCATCCTCTAACTTTCAACTATACTTTCAACTATACCGCTTCCGTTTAAAGTTGTATATATCTTATTGATATCATTACTATTAGGTGAATTATGCCACGTTTTCGAGACCGATGTAACTTTAAACCAATACTTTCCCCTTGACAAATAACCTTAAGCCGCTATATTCTGTCCCTATATGTCACCTTAAGGTGACACAGGAGGCAAAAAAACATGCTTAACGACGAACAGAAAGAAGCCGTGGTAAAGGAGATTCTCCCGATCCTCGCCAGCTGGAAGATCAACGACGCCCTGGACGCTCTTGAATATGCAAAGGGATGTATCTGTGACTTCTCGACCGTCACACTTCCCCCTTTTCAAGCTGAGCAAGGAAATCACTGAAGATGTATCGAACCTCAGCCTTACCATCAGATGTAGTCGATTTTTTCTTGAGCACATTAACCACCTGGACCATAAGAGCGGCTATTGTCAGGTTTGAAGCAACGATGGCCTTTGCATCATCGGATAATTTCATACAAGACCCTCCTTTACTGGTGAAGAATGAAGCATAACCGAACGGTTACCGATACGGCGAAAAAAAACAGGTGGGAGATCCTCAAGCGCCGTAGAAAAATGCTGCTCGCCTGGCACCAGATCACCATGACCCAGATCGCCAAGGAGATGAGCCTTTCGCCCGAGACGATCAAGACCGTCATCAATCTCTATCCTGAGAGAACATCTCGCAGGGTCCAGGACTATATTGCCCTCCGCCTTAATGTTCCGTACGAGCGGCTTTGGGGGGTTCGGGATTCGCATCATCACCATAACGGCCATTATAACAAGGGGAAAAAGGCTTGTAAATGACTAAGATGCGTAAAAAATTGTCACGTTACGATCAGCCCACCCTCTTCGACGCAATAAAAGAGCTGAAAAACACCAACCCCGCGAAAGGGTCCCTCTCCATCGAGAAGGAATTCAAAGCCGCCCTCTCGGATGACCTGAGCCACGCCTGTGACGAACTCGGCAGGGAGATATCCCGGGCCCAGGTCGCGGCCCGAATGACGGATTATCTGGGCGAGGAGATCTCCCTGTCCACTATTAATAACTGGACCGCGCTCAGTCACCCCCACAGCATGCCGGCTGATCACCTCCCCGCGTTCGTGCGGTCCACCGGAGGACAGCGCAGGGCCGTCGAGGTCCTCTCGAGGCACAGCGGACTGTTCATGCTCCCGGGACCGGACGCTTTGCGGGCTGAAATTCAACGCTTCGATGAAATGATGCGCAAGGCTAAGGCGGAGATCCAGGTGAGACGGTCTCACCTGAAGGAAATCGAGAGGAGGCAGAAATGAGGGTCAGAAAAATTTTTTGCCCACAATCGGCTGTCGTCCTTTCGGACGATGCGGTTTTGGGGGAAAGGATGACAAAGCTTGAGAGGGAGGCGAGAGAGAAATAATGAGCGCACAGGATTTAGAATGGATCGTATATCTCTTCGGTTTTATTATTGGGATCTTGTTTGGCGCTATTATGGTTATTTTAGCCCCGAAATTCCTGCGGTTTTTTAAACGTGCCAAGAATCGAATCATCTATCGCCTCTATGTGAAGCTCTTTTCGCATCGAATTAACGGCGTCCAGGCACTTCTTATCAAAGATGATGATTGTTTCCGGGGGGTCCTGGAGAGAGTGGGCGCCGAGATGTTTAGATACTACAGGAGCCAATTTAATGTAAGCCACCTGGACATCCTTCAGTTTTTCTCTAACAGAAGCCGAGATGAGGAGGCTGCTTCCAAACAGGTCGCTAAACTTCGCATTCTTCTCTTCCAATTCTTTCTTCTTTACACCAGCGTCCAGTCCCTCAAAAGGAGAATCATCGACCCAATTTCTGAGGACGGTCATCACCATCATATTCACCCACTCAGAGAGCTGCTGATAGACGGTAAGTTTCTCTTTATAGATGATTTCTTTGAACTTCTCTTTACGCAATTCCATCTGGATAAACCACATTACCGCAGCACCGATGACGGCGCCGATGATACCGAAAAGTCCGGCGATTACAACAGAACTCATGTCATGCCTCCCGAAATGGAATTGATTGAAAATATGGTTTTTCCGTCTATGAACGACTATATCACACCACCCGGGAGAAATGAACGATGAAGGAGTGGTACTCAGCGAAGGAGCTCGTCTCCCTTCCCGGGATGCCTGGAACTATTCAGGGCGTTTTGAAAAGGGTCGAATCGTGGGAATCCCGGCCCCGTCAGGGCAAGGGCGGCGGCCGCGAGTATCACATCTCTTCCCTTCCGGAAGAAACCCGAGCTCACCTCCTCGCCGAAGCCGCCTCCCTTCCTTTTTCGGATCCTGATCTCGACGCATACCTCACCTCCCGACAAATATCCCTCTCCCCTGCCGAGCTCCAGGACCCTGCCATACAGGCAAAGATAGCATGTGCCAAGGCTTACGAGAGATGCCCGGCATACAAGGGGCGCGAGAAGGTCCTATCAGCCCTTTCGGCCCGCTACGGCAAGTCGAAGCAGCAGATCCGCAGGTGGATCTCGGACATCGACAAGCTGCGGGCGAGGTCAAGGCATCGGATCACCCTCGCCGACCAGAAGATCGAGATCCCGCAATCACACACCTTCTCACCGGAGGCGATCGCTTACGGCCTGTCGGTTTACGCTCGGAACATGCGCGGCGGCATCAAGACGGCATACCGCGAGATGAAATCACTCGCCGATACCAGGAGCTGGAATGTCGGCGATTATTCGAACTTCACGCGGTTGGTCCGGAAGATACCCGAGGTCATATGGACCCGCATATACCGGGGAGACACCGGATTCGAGCTCGCCTGCGTCCCGAAGATCGTCAAGGAATGGACCGCCGTCCCGGTGCAGTCCGTCCTCTGCGGTGATCAGAAAATATTCGACTATGAGGTCTATGATCCGGAGATCTCGCGGGTCATCATCCCTAACGGGTATTTCTGGATGGACTGCAGCAGCCGCATGATCAACGGTGCCTGGATCGAGCTGGATCATTATAACAGCTACACCGTGGGCAACGCCCTGCGCGAGGCCCTCCGCTACGGTATACCAGACGAGATTTTTACCGACTGGGGCAAACCCGAGGGCGCGAAACACATCGGCAACATCCTCTCCAGCCTCTCCGGCCACACACAGACCGGGGACTTTCAATCGATGGGCGAGCGTTTTGCTGACATGTCCTACGATGATGTCGAGCACCACAAGGCCCAGCCCGGCAAACCGTGGATGAAACCCATCGAGAACATCATGAATATCCTCGACACGATGATGGACGCCCGCTTTATCGGCGGTTTTCGCAAGCGCAACAATGATGCCTGGGTAAACAAGCAGATTCAAGCGATGCTTAAACGCGATCGCAAAGTCACCTTCCAGTCCTCAAGGCCCGTGACGGCCGCGGAGGCTAAAGGCCTTATGAACATTGAGGAGTTTGTGCACACGGTCTTCTCGGTCGTTGAGGAACACAACCGAAAACAAAAGAAGCTCCAGGAGGGCGGGGTTATCGTCCCCGGCGAATTCTTCGCGGCCGGGCTGACCTCCCAGCACCGCCCCGTCCTGGACGATACAACCCTCAATTATATCTGTATGCCCCGGGTTGAGCGCATCCCGCGCCAGGCCGTTATTAAAGTCAAAGTCCATCACGACGACGAACGCGGTTACTATTCTCCGGTCCTCGCCGGCCTGAAGGAAAAGGTCTGTGTGTCCTTTAATCCCTACAACCGCGACGAGCCTGCCGTCATCACCACTCTGGATGGTCAATATCTCGATCTGGGACAGCCCTGGCACACTCAAAATCCTTACGACCGCGAAGGCGTGACCGCGAAAAGACACCGCCAGGCCGAGCTGATGAAATGGGTAGGAGAGCAGGCAAAACGGGTCAAGGAAGCATTCGGGATAGTCCTCGAGGCCGCAGCTCCCGCCCGGGCGCCGGCCCAGCTCTCCAGAATCGTTCCGGCGTCCGCGGTGGCTCATGAGGCAGAAAAAGAGCGCAAGATCTACGAAATCCGCAAGGACAATACAACACTTCATGACCGGGAGACCACGCGCGAGGCAAACAGGCTCCGGGAGGACCTCAAACAAAAACTTGCGGCACAGGCCGCGGCCGGCGGGGTGTTCCAGATCCCATCGGACGACAAGGCGCGGTACGTGGCGTATCTCGATCTCGCCGAGAAGGCCTCCTCGGGCATCGAGCTCTCCCCCGAGGAAGAGGCTTTCTTCGCGAGTTATCCCGGCACGGACGGGTACCGAAACCAGGTGCGTTTTCACGAGCGCTTCCCTGAACTCTACATCAGGAGACGGTCGACCGAACCCGACAAGGAAACAACCGGCCAGGTCCTTGAGATCACCCGGACCTGACCCTTTATGACATACATCCAAGGGAGGTAACAACACATGAACAATAACGGCAACCATCGGACTATCGCTCCTTTAAAGAACGTGTCCCTGTGTACCCTGGCGCTCGAGCGTGCGATCGGCAGGAAGCAACATCTGCCCGGTATCGTAGAATTCCACGGCCCCTCAGGCTTCGGCAAGACGTTCGCCGCATCTTTTGCGATGAACGAGTATAACGCCGTTCTGATCGAGGCCAAGAGTACCTGGACCCGCAAGGGACTCCTTATTAACGTTGCCCGGGAGCTCGGCATAGCCCCGGCTCACACCATGTACGAGATCACCGAGCAGGTCTCCGAGCGTCTGGCACTCTCTGGCAGGCCGCTCATCGTTGACGAGATGGACCACATCGTTCACCAGGGAGCAGTGGAGGTGATCCGGGACATCTACGAGGGATCCCACGCTCCGATCTTGCTCATCGGCGAAGAAAATCTCCCGCGGAAGCTCCAGCAGTGGGAGCGGTTCCACGGCAGGATCCTGGATTTTATTGCCGCCGCGCCCGCCGACATGGAAGACGCGCGGATCCTCGCCGAGTTCTACTGCCCGAAGATAGAGCTCTCCGATGACCTCCTGGCATCGCTCGCCGAGGCCGCAGCCGGCTCCATCAGGAGGATCTGCGTCAACCTCGCCCTCATCGAGGAGACGGCCCTGTCCGTCGGCAAGAAGGTTGTCGACCTCGGGGCCTGGACGAGCTTCAAAAAGGGATTCTGGACGGGTATGACCACCGAGAGGCGATTTTCATGAAGACGGGCAGGCCCGAGCACTTGAAGGACGAGCGCGAGACGAGGGACGCCCTCTGGAAATCTATCCGCACGCGAAAGGAATTTACCATCCCGGACCTCACGGAAGATTGCGATCTCGCGTACAATTCCATCTCCCGCTACCTCGCCTCCCTCGTCAAGGCCGGGATCCTCGATGCGGACCCCGTCCCGCAGGTACCCGAAGGAAAGATCTTCCCGGGAGCTGCCGGCCGCCGCCGCACCTACCGGCTGCTCAGGGACAGTCTCGATCCTCCGAGGGTCCGTCCTGACGGAAGCGAGATAGACTCGCATCAGGGAACACAACGAATATGGGCCACGATCCGCAGCCGCAAGGTCTTCAACCTGTCGGACCTCCACGCCCTGTCCTCCACAACCCGGTACCCCGTGGCAAGATCCGCCGTTAAACAGTATCTCAAATACCTCGAATATGCCGGCTACGTGAGGCGGGTCGAGGGCACTGAGATCTCCAGGGCGACATACAGGCTGCTTAAGAATACCGGCCCTAAGGCGCCGGTGATACAGAGGATCCACCAGGTCTGGGACCCGAACACACGACAGGTGGTCTGGCCCATCGCCCCCCAGGAGGCTCCTCATGAAGAATAGGCCGGACGATGTCATTACCGTGCGCGACAGTTGCGCGACCCACATAGCACGGTGGAGAGGCAAAACGGCAAGCTGCACTGCAGGTCCACAATACGCCGCCTGCGCCTGCGCCAAAAAGGTACTGGGCCACGATAATTTTGCCCTTATGACATGGGGTCAGGGTTACTGGCAAGTGATGGTGACGAACAAACATGGAAACTAATCTCCTTCAACAGATGGTTGAAAAGATCGGGCTCCAGGAGGTAGCGGGGCGGATCGGCTACTCGAAAAGTGCCGTCTGTCACGTCCTCCGGGGCACCTATAAGGGCAAGGTTGAGAAGATCCTTGTCGCCGCCGAACAGGCATTTTCCGTCGAACAGATCCACTGCCCGGTACTCGGCGATATTCCGCTCCACCGCTGCATCGAGGAGCAGAACAGGCCGTTTTCCGCAGCGAACAGCATCCGGGTCAGCCTCGCAAGGGCCTGCCCGACGTGCGACAGGAAGAAGGGTGTGAGCCGTGACGAATGAGGAACGGGTGTTGAACGCCCACGGAAGATCTCAGTCAAGCCGCCCGGAGACCACGGGCCCCTGGGCTCACGCCAGGGAACTGAGGCGTTTCTGGGCTATAGCGCGGAAAGCCGGCGTCAGTAAGGACGGGGTCCACGCCATCATCGAGGGACACTATCCCGGTAAGCGCCGGCTTCACGACCTCACGAGGGTGGAGTTCATTAAGGTCATGGACCTCCTCTTCCACGGCCCCTCATCGCCGTCCGACACGATACCGGATCTGGACATCAGGCACGGGGCCTGTGCGGATGGCCAATGGCGCAAGATCCGCTGGTTGCAGCGGCAGCTGCGATGGTCGGACACACACCTCATAAACTACGTCAAAAAGGAATGCGGCATCCACCACGTGCAGTTTTTGACTGCGTGGGGAGCCCGCGCCGTAATAACGGGAATGGAGAAAATACATGAAAGACAACCATAAAGCACATCGCCGCGCGCCGCGTGATAAGAGTTCCTTCGAGGCCGGCCTCCGCACGGCCCCGATATCCGGAAGCGGTCGTTACGCAAACAGGGACATCAGCTGCAGGACCTGGGGCGACAGGATCGATCTGTCCGTCTGCATCACGAGATCGACCCGGCATCCTGAGCAATGCGCCGGCTGCCCGAGAAACTTTTAGGGGGTGAATACGATGACCACATGCAGAACCATGAAGGTTGTGAAGCGCATCTACTGGGCTCTCCTCCTGTTTTCCGTGTTCTTCGCCGGGTGGACGGCGGGGAAGGAGAGATTCTTTCAACGCGGTTTTGAAACAGGCTACGAGGCCGCATCCAATCACATCTCCACGCGGATCCGCGAGGGCATGAACGACCTGCAGCCTTTTTATGTCTCCGATATCGGGTTCCGGTTTGCGCCAAGAGGCTTTGCCATCACGAACCTCCGCTTCATCGGTGACGAGGATGCCTACGCGGCAAAGAAGGTGCCGGAATGAAAGCAATCGTTGAATCATATCAGGATGGGAAGAGCGTCATCAAGATCTGTGGTGATGATGGACGGATTGTCGAGTGCTTCGAAGTCACCGCCCTCGTTGTGGAAAACCATATATCCGAATGCTTTACGGGCTTTCCACGCGTAAAGGTGCGCGTCGAGATATCAAATAATTGAAAGGAGAGAGGCATGTCAACCCTTGCGGAAATTGAAAAACTCACCAAGGATTACGCGGATGCGAGAGATAACCTGTCAAATACCGTCAGGACCCTGGAGGAGAAGATCGAGTCTCTGAAGCGTCAATACCTGCCCGGTATCAAGAGACAGGTGGGTATAGCCGCAGCCAGAAAGCTCGATCTGGCGAACGCGATCGAGGATAGCAAAGGCCTCTTTGTCAAGCCGAGGACCATTATCTTTCACGGCGTCAAAGTTGGGCTGCAAAAGGGTTCAGGCAAGATCGAGTACGATAAATCGGACATAGACCGCATAGTCCGGCTCATCGAAAAACACTTCCCGGAGCAGGCTGATCTACTGATCCAGACGAAGAAGACGCCCATCAAAAAGGCCCTCGGGAACCTCACTGTCGCAGAGTTGAAGAAGCTCGGCGTCTTCGTTGAAGACACCGGTGACGCGGTGGTGATCAAACCTACCGATTCACAGATCGAGAAGCTCGTCGACAGGCTCCTCAAGGAGAAGGACGAGGAAACGGAGGAGGAGGCGGCATGAACGACGGGGATTTTGCAAAGATCTTACGGGCGAGCAATGGTCAGCAGGTTCTCGTTTACCACGGACCGGATACCGAATCAGATGATGAGGACGATACGGTTGCGGTGATCCACTGCATCGCCATGATGGACTTCGGAACCGTGGATCTCAAGGCGTATGCAACGTCCGACGAGGGCGTTAAACGTTACATGGAGAGTTTCGATCAGGATGCAGCCGACAGACTCATCCAGGGGATAGAGAAACTAATGACGGGGGCATCAAATGAAATCGAAAAACCAGAAGAGGCGTGATCCTGCCGAGCTATTGAAGACTTACAAGAAACTATGCCCCCCAAAGAGCAGCGAGATCAAGTCGGTGGCCACCCTGAGAAAAGGATCGAAACGGAAATCGCTGGAGGAGAGATCATGAAAGAGCAACAGGCAACGCAGATACCTGCCGGAGCAGACATGTTGACAAAGATGGAAGACACGGTCGCAGCAACGTATGGATTACAGATCCGGGAGATGCAAAAGGAACACGAGTACAATCTGCTGAGGGTTGAGGCTGACACGAAGATAAAGGGCCAGGGCATGCA
>Ga0351928_1003_pt1 | contig 48415 bp, 70 predicted proteins | sample BONcelHT113001E8_FD_206858 | JGI IMG/M metagenome (GOLD analysis project Ga0351928, IMG submission 206858) | Enriched cells from coal bed in the Powder River Basin, Montana, United States - BONCAT cells T11 rep2 HSBNCT.T11.300.1.E8 ... | reverse complement strand
CGGAACCTCCGGTGCACGTGACCATGCTCATCAGCAGGGAAGGTGCAACCGCTGATCAGATCCCGGAGTTGCAGGCGTAGGGCTTCATTCATAAGGGCTCCACAGGTGCGTTTCAGATGCTCCCTAGGTTACGCACCAGCGCCCAAAAACCCCCCTTGAAAAACGCCCCGTTAGGCAGCATCACCGGCATCGCTGCCAGCGTCTCCCATGGTGGCCCTGGAGCTGGCCTCGACAAGCCTAGAAGCCGACTCCTGGTACGCCAGAACCCTGGCATGCAACTCAACGGCAGCATCGATCAGATCCTGCTCTACCTCGGCCACTGTCCATTTCTTCCCATGGCTCATGTGCGACTTCATGATTTCGGAAAGCTCAGGGGGGATCACCTCCTGAATCTCCTCAGGAACCTCGCAATAGTCGGAGGCATGTTGATAGTCCCACCCCCACCAGTACCAACCCTCTGGCCTGTATCCATCGCCCCCGGGGCCCCGGAAAGTGATGCTCCCGTGGACCTGGAGCACCAGCTCGTCCATTTCCGCCATCCAGTGCTCATTGGGCACGCCAATGTAGGCGCAGAGCCCCACGAAACGATGAATGATCAGGCCCCGAAAGGGTGTTCCAGCCAGGAGGCTATCGAAGAGCGGAGGCTTCAGCATGTCCTACGCCACAACGTCGGTTTCGGCCTGAAGCAGCCACTTCTGCGCCAAGGCACGGAATGCAGGTTCAATGGCTTTGGCCTGGGCCGCGCCAGCAGCCACATTTCGCTGGTGGCCACCAGCCTGGCCATCCTCCCAGTAGCGGCGGGCATAGGCAACCATCGCATCTACGCCCTCCCCTTCCGCCCCAACGGTCAACGTCCTCATGGCCGCGCCGACGTGATCACCTGCCCCCGGAATGCGGTCATCTCCGAGAGCTGCGCACCAGCCGTGGCCAGTGGGCGCATTTGCCTCATCGAAAGTGCCAAAGACCTTCATGATCGCTGTGGCCAGCACCAAGGGGTGGCCGGGGTAGACCATGGGGGATCCGGAGAGGTCAAGGATGACGTTTCGGCCGTGGATATGGGGCTCAGCAGGGGTAAGGTCTAAACTTCCCATAGATGGGGTCCTTAGGAGGTGTCCAGGAATTAAAGCACCACAGTGCCGTCTTCCAGAAGGGTCGTGGTGTCCTCGTCGATCACGTTGTCGCACCACAAGTGCTTCTCGATGTAGTGCAGCGCTGCCAACAGTGTGTCGAAATCGTGCCTGTCCTCTTCCGTCCCGTAGGACTGAGACACTAGACGCGCCTTACCGGTTTTCTTGGCGTAGCGCAGCTCCCATGAGCGCAGTTCTGGCTCTTGGTGGGAGACAGCAAATCGCACCCACCCCTCCCGAGAACCACCCTTGATGGGCTTCATCGCGGGGGAAAAGTAGAGCACCGCCGCCGCGACTCGATCAACAGCCCCGCGCTCACCCCTGTTCAGGCCGAACCGCAGCACCGTTTGGTTGGTGTCCGTCCACGTGCCACCAAGACCAAAGCCCCACCTCCCCGCCACCTCACCCAATGCCCTGTAGAAGACCATCGTGCTGCCCTCGCCCGAGTTCATCAACTCCGCCAGATCAGGATGTTCTCTCCAGCTCTGCAGCTGCGACATGGCAATGGCTTCACGGATGTCTTCGACCAGGTTGCTCGCACGTTCTTCCGCCCGCTCGGCCGCTTTGACTGCCTTCTGCGCGATCGCCAGTTTTTCTTGGGCCTGCACGAGCTGGGCGCGCAGCGAGGCAAGGCTGTCTGTGACTTGGATGTTCATGGGGTTGGCACTGCCTGAGGACTAAAAATGGAGCGGGCGGTGATCACCTTCTCCGCGAACGTCACAGGTCCTGCATGGGCATCCACCTGCAGAACCCCTTTATTGCATCCCAACCAAAGCACACTATCCACCGTCGCGACGCGATCACCAGTGGATTCGGCGAGTGGCCGGCACAAAGCCATGCAGGCGGGGAAACGGTACTTCACCGAGCGCCGAGGTCGATCCGCAAACCCTGCCAGGCGCGATTGCCAGAGATCAGGCTTCACCAGGTCGGCCCCAAAATTCTTGGCCAGCTGGAACTGCGTATCGTCCCCCACGAACGGTAGAGACCCGCACCACTCCACCAGGGCCTCCACGCTGCCAACGGACACAACCCCCTGCAGGGATTCGAAATCCTTTTCGCGTTCGTTCCATGCCCGTTCGATTGCAGCTGCTTTTGCCCGGTACCCAAACGCCTCCACGACCGGTCTGCCATCGTTGATAGCGTCCCATACCTTGCGCTCGATGGTGCGCGCCGCCTGTGCCGAGCGGCCTGCACACAGGATGATCCAGATGACCTCACTGGCCATCTTCTCGGGTGAGACCGGGGGAGAGAGCGTCTTCTCCGACCAGTCCACCATCTGCAGAGCATCGGTGTCGTTGGCCAGCATCCAAGCCCGCAGCTCGGTGTACATGGCCACCGGAACACGAGTTGACGGATCAGGGACTGTGAAAAGGGCCATCTGGAGAAAACTTTAACCGGTTAAATATTCGTAATGAGTCTTTATGAGTGGCTTCAGAACGGAGCCCCGAGACAGATCGCTCCAAGGCTGGCACTCAGCATCACGCAGCCGACGTTGAAACAGGCAACTCGTTTTTCATGGGGTGGTGCGAATCTGCATGCGAGAAGCATCAGTGAAGAGTGGGGGCGGATTCTTCTGCCAAGCTGAAAACGGTTTGCACATCGCCGCCACACACCTTGGGAGCCGAAACCACCAAGTCAGCTGCCATCAGCAGCGTGAGTGCATTCGATGCCTGGGCGAGGCCACCCAACGCGCGGGCCGCATCGGACATCAAAAACCCGCTGCGCTCGCCATGGCAGGTGGCATGGGGCATGTGGAGCGGCCGAAGGGCCTCAATCGCATCAGTCAATGTCATGGTCCCATCCAAAACCTGGGTCATGCAGCAGAGGGCGAAGGGAGGAAACCAATCCCGGAGAGCACATCGTTCTTCCCGCCAACATCCTGCTGCAGAAGGGCCGTGGTCAAGCGGCGCTTCGTGTACTCAAACGACTGTGCAGAGTCGCCCGCCACATGCGCGTAGTCTGCAAGCGTCGGCTTGGCTTTGACTGTGCGAACGTGGGTGGCCAAATTGACCATCTCCATGGCGCAATCCAGGTGGGCCAACATCGAGGCCTGCACCTCGGAGAACCACTGCTCCTTGGGAATGTGCTGTGAATACGCCTCCCGCTGTTTGACCACGGTACGGGACTTCAGCGTCCTGATCAGGAAACCAAACTCGTTACCGGCCTGTCGCTCCTCGACGAACTCCACACAATCCTTGGGCGAGGCGAAAAGGTAGTAGCTGCTATGACCGTTGAGCCTGGCAACCTTGAAAGCGGGGTATTGCGAATTCATGTTTTTGGCCGTCTGCAAAAGGGAGCTTCACGGGTGGAATTGACATCCTCGCGAGCCATCTATCAGCTTGTGAGGGGCCCAAACTACACAGGGGCAAAAGCCACAAGAACCATTCCCACCGTCGAAAAAATCAACCCCAACATGAAAAGCGCCGTGCGGTGATCTGCGGAGCGGCGCCGGAACACGATGCGGGCCGTAAGCCAAAGCCCGAATGCAAACACGCACGCGAAGACCGAGCCCTCAAGCGCCCGAGTCCATGAAAACATGGGTTGGAACACAACGTCCCAATCAATGTCGATAAAGGCCGCAGGAAGTTTGGGCGTAGTTATGACGGCGTGGAAGCGCAAACCGATCATGTAGAGGGCCCCATAGATGAGCGACCATGCAAACCAAAGGTAAGGTACTTGGACCACATCGCGAGGCGGATACAAACCGAGAGCGTCTTGCTTTTCCATTGAGGGCTTTCTGTATTCAGACGGGGTGGCAAGCGCCAGAAGACGATGCACGCTGGATGTCGGGGTTCAAATCGAAAGAGCCCCCCGCAGTTAAGGCAACCGATTGCATTCGGACCCATTGTCTCAAGATTCAATCAGAATTGCCACACAAAATAAAGGATGTGGAAATATGTGCACATCAGTCGCACACGGCCTGCGGAGCTATCGATGAGCCCTAGCGATTCCTCTTGGGGGACGGGGAGAGCTGCAGGACAGGTAGCACTGACTCAATTCCTCGGCGGACCATCGCGTCAACAACCTGCGTGCGGTCGTCACCAAAAAGGCCGGTACCGACAAGCTGATCCACGTACTGATTGATGTGTCCGCTGGCACGGATAACCACCTGATCATCACCCAGCTTCACCCAGGACTTTCCGCTCGATGGTTTGATGGCAAGTTCCTCCGCTGCCTCCATCGGAGACGCTCCATCGCTGCCCCCTTCACCGAAGATCCTCTGCAGATATGGATCATCGAGTTTGATCACCTCATCGGCCACCATGGCAGGCATGCCGTGATCCGTAATCAGCAGGTAGCGAACGGCGGCGCGAAAGTCGTCGAGCGTCACGGGGGCCTCGGCTGGCAAGGGGCTTTGCGCCGCAGGAACCTCTGCCTTTCTTGACTTGTTGGGGGGCATGGTGGGGCTCATTGGGAGATTGATGCCGCCTGAAGGTTCCGTCTGGCCTGCAACCCTCTGGATGATCGCTGCTCTGCCCTTTGGAGGTCTTCCAGCTTTTCATGCCGCCGCTCGATCGCCCGGAACTCCTCCCCGTTCAACTCACGGCCTTGGTCGAGAACCCGCTTGACGAACAGTGATGTGGCAGGATCGGTCTCGGCGTATTTGCTGATCTCATCGTAGGCCTCCAGGGGCACATCCTCAAAGGAATGACTCGCCACAAAGAACAGGTCGTAGGGGGGCGCTGAGCCAGACACCTGCCCATGGACGAACCATGAGAAGGGAATTACGTTCAATCCCAAAAACAGCACGCCCAGTCGTTGAGCATCCTGCAAGAGAAGCTCTAGACCAACCAGTGTGAAGGAGGTTGAGAGCATCGCGATGCAGATGTTCCTGCGGTTGGCCATCCTGTCTGCGCTGCGCTCCCAAGCTGACCTGCTTGCCTCAAACTCGGCCTTCAAACCTGCCCACTGCACGGCGGTGAGGGGCTCCTCCTCCACGTTGACAAACTCTGTACGCAGCTTGGCCCAATCGGAAAATGAAGGGTTCATGTTCAGCCCCGACGTTGCTTGCCAGACCACAAGACCATCAGTACGCCTGCAGCCGCGAAAAGCACGGCAGGGACTAACCGATGGTTCAACAGAGCAAGAACGGCGGCGGCTATCGATGCAAGAGCAGCCGCGCGCAGAACAGTCCGGGTTTTCATAGAGATGACTTTCGAGTTTCTTGTTGGTACAGCAGCGAGAGAACCCTGGATCAGGCGTTCTTCAACGGGTATCCCAGCGCCTTGATCAGCTCCAGCTGACCGTCCATGACAAGGACCTGCACCAGATCGTTTTGGGAGACCAACTTAGGAGCTGGGAGTGATTGCAGAGCCCCCTTCTTGTCCACCCAGAAGTTCACAGCAAACAACTTGCCGTTCGAGGACTCGGCCCAAACGATCCAGTTCCTGGTGCGATTCGTTTCAGCCAGGTGGTGAGGCACCCTCTGGACATACAGGATTTCGCTCTTTGCGCCATCCCAAACAACTGCGGCGCCGTCGATGGCGGTGACGGCCGACCACCCTTTGAACTGGATCGGGACGGTGGTTGGAGCGGCCTCCATGCCCTCCTCTATCGCCACAGATTCGAGGTGGTTGTCGTACAGAGTGGCGCCCGTACCAACAACCAGGCAGACCGCAAACATCCAACGCATGAAGGTGGATTTTTTCATTTCGAGTTGAGTTTTCATGCCGGATTTACAGGAATGCCAATGCGCTTGAGAACGTCCAACTCTCGCTTCTCGACAAGCATGTCGATGACTTCAGTCTGCTGGACCACATTGGGCTTCTCTGCGGGGAATACCTCGCCCTCATTGCCAACAACGTATGGAAATGGTTTTTGACAAGTGCCGGAGCACGCTCAAGAGCGCTGCGTCTTGCAGCTGCTTCTCTCTGATCCCAGAGATGCTGCAAGAACCATGGCCCAAGAATCACCTCCACAACCAGTACATGGAGTCGATACCTTCTGAAGATCCTCCTCATCCGGCCCCCGCTACAGAATAAATCCCAAGCTCTTCAACTCCAACTCAATGGCCAGCATGTCCAACTGGCGGGCATTCAGCACTGCATCCAACACTTCGGCATCCTTCTCAAGAATCCGTGAGTGCCAGAGAAAGCCCAGTCCGGTAGCGCCACAGGTCAACGCTGCAGCAACAACTGCCGCTATGGTCATCCAGTCGGCGCCGTCCAATCCCAATGTCGCCTTCCCCAGCTCGGATTCCAAGAAGATCCCGAAGACCACCATGAGCGCGGCTGTAGCCAAGAAGGAGAGCCCAATATCGCGGTAGTAGCTGGGACTCATCGTGCTGTCAAAATAGCTGTAGACCAGCTCCCGGTCGCCCTCCGAGAGGGAGCTGAGAACATCCTGTCGTTTTGGTGAGTTGCCCACCTTCAGGGCATTGAGTTCGCGTTGAGAATGCATGGGGAAATTGTCGGGGTGGCATGCCCCAAAACACCCCGCGAAACACGCCCGAATCGGTCGCATCTCGGCAGACGATCGCTTTCGCAGCTCTCTGCTTGCCCTATTCCCCAAGACTGCTGGTGCCGCACTGGAAGTCATCGCCGTCCGACAGGGGGATCATTGGTACCAAAGAGCCCCCTGCGCTTGAGGCGGGCGCGAAGTGAGCGATCTGTAACCACAACGGTTTTCTCATCACCGTGTGCACCGCTGACCGTGTACGCCAGGTCATAGCTGTCGATCGACGAACGTCGGCAACCTGTTATGCGGGCGCCCGCACCAAGCCGTGCCTTTTGCAGTGCCAGCGCGTTCGCTTCATTGCATGCCGCAGTCGATATAAGGGCGGGGCCCATGGAACGAACGTTGCGGGACATCAGACACTCGCTTACCCCGCTGTGAGTCTGTTCGACCGTCACTCAGCACTCCATTCGCGAAGACGCTTGGCAAAAGATCCACTCTCATGGCATGAGCAGTTCACTCGCCTGGAGCGGGCCAACGCCCAGATGGACGATGCAACCGTGGGTTCGCCCAACGGGTGCAACACGGTGCGCCAGTAGCGGGCGTTTTGTGCCTTTTGGCACTCACCGCCTTCGTTCAACCCAGCGCCGTCTTCATCCAGGGACTGCAGAAGCGAGTCAACGTCAGCCTTCGAGTGCAGGAATCGTGGCAGGAAGTGCCTCTCGAAGTGAATGTCCTTGATGAAGTCCCAGTCGAACAGACGCCGTTCTGAGACCAGCTGCTGGGAAATTACTTCCACAGAGGAGTGCAGCGACAGGGACAGTCCTTGCACTTGTGGGGCAGAAATAGAAGACGCTGGTGCAGCAATCATGGTTTCGATGCTCCAGCAGCGGGGATTTCGATCTCGAATTTGCTCATGAATGCCGCCCATAGCCCACGTTATTGAGGGTTTCAGTCTAGGAGAAAAATCCCGAAACTGCAACACGATACGCCGGATGTGTTGCTATTGCATAGCCGGGAAGAACCATTGCAAACTTACAAAATGAGCGTGATATCTGAAGCTGCCAAAGAAATGTTGACGTTGGCATTTCCTCTTTGGATGGTGGGTGCCGAACTCTTGCGCCGCGTGACAACTGACAGGGGCTCTGTGGAGTGGTCCATAGGCTCAACGGGCAACCTTGCTGGGAGGTCAGGTATTTCTCTGCGCTTGAGGGTAAGATTGGAGCGTGGTCGGAAGGCCACCGCGCACAACAGGCGCATCCCACCCGCCAAAGGGAAGCTGGCAACGGCACTGTTCTGAATTTCTTGCACAACCTGGTTTACTTCGGGTTCTTGCGACGGTAGGCGGGTGTCGTTTTGCATGGGCCCGTGGAGTAACACCATGTTGAACACGCCCCCCTCTACCCTTGATGGCCTCAAGCGCCATGCCAAGAAGCTCAGTAAAACCCTGGGCATCCCCCTGTGCCAAGCGCAGCAACAAGCCGCCGTCTTTTGTGGCTATCCGACTTTTGCTGTCGCCCAGAAATCACTTGCTGGGAATCCCCCCCCGGGAACAGCCCGGATCGCCAGCCCCAAGCACAGGCTCTATGTTTCCACTTGGTGGACAGACCGGGAAACCCGCCAATCTGGCCGCGAGGTCTGGTGGATTGACCTCAGCGCGCCCTTCTCTGAACTTCTGACCCCTTCGCAAATGCGCCTGCCGGGTGCTTTCGCACGGCTCACGCCCCTGGCTGAAGACCACCTCTTCCTGGACTACAGGCACGACTCACAGGAACGCGCGAGGCACTACATTTGCCTCTGCCTGCGTACCTGGCAGTTTGCGGACGCCACCAAGTTGCGCCCCTCAACGACCCACAGCCGGGTCTACCCAGAGGGCAAGTCCAGCAATGCCATACCGGGCAAAGACCACTACAGCGGCTGGTATGACCCCGTGTCAAAGGGCTACGTGTTCGTGGATGAACCGTACGAGCCCGCTGCGCTGCGCAAAGCCGACGCGCGTGCCCAATGGGCAGAGCAACACCAGTTCGATATCGCCAAACCCCAATGGCCAGGCATGTACCTGCCCGGTGGCGAAAGCGGCTCCCGGTTGTACCTTGTGGCTAGCAAGAAGAACGGCCCCCCACTGGCCCCCCTGGTAAAGGCTCTGGACCAACTGCCGCAGCCACCAGTTCCAGAGGCCTGGAAAGGTGACTCGGCCACGGGGCTCAGCCACTTCGTCAGCCCCGGGGCTACAACTGCCCTGAGCAAGAAAACTGCTCCCACCAAGAAGTCAGCGGCCCAACCCCCAGCGCCACGTGGCAAGCAGCCTAACCGGATGTCGATTGAGACCCATGAGCGGCTTGGCGGTCTGCTGAAGATCGTGAACGCCGACACGTACATGCGTGAGGGCGTACGTAACCGCATGGTCAAGCTGCGCGGCACACTGGACAGTTGGATCCAGACCGAATACACCCCTTTGCAGCTGCCCTTTGACCGGTTCACAGAGGTGTATTTCGGCGATGCGCCGCCCACCCGCTTCGAAAAGTCGATGCCTCAGCATCTTCGTGAGACCCACATGGCGTCCTTGGCAGAGGCCAAACAGATCCTGATGGATCACTACACGCCCACAAAGGTGCGGACGCTGGTCAGCAGCATCGACCAGATGATTAAGTCCCTGGCGACTTGGAAATAAGCGAGTGCAATTGAGGCCGGGTCCACCCTCCATCAGGGTGACCTGGCCCGGTATCCCTACGCGCGGATGGAGGGATATGGCTATTTTTTTCGTCCAGCCGTCTTGGAAGCTTTTTGAAGTTCGATGACCAATTCTTTCGCATCACGTTGGTGCGATTTGCAATTCTCCAAAACCTTTGCCGGGTCGTCCTTGTGCAGAGAGATGTATTCAAACTCCAGACGTGCATTCGCTGCAATTCGCTTGGCGACCATTTCTGGGTAGTCATCAGTCAATAGGTCGGAGGCCCGGACGTATTGGAGAAATGCCACTTCGGTATCCACCGCAGGGACATAACTGAAGGAGTCAGCAACAGACATGCATGCTCGCAATTGTCCGATCAGATTCGTCGCATATGGCAGCTTTATCTCCATGTCCGCCCTGGTGATTTTTGCATGAGCAAAAAGAGGAATTGCAAGACATGCGGCAGTGAGAAATAGAGCTTTTCGGTTCATTTTGAGAGGGTAAAAGCCAATTGTAAGGTCCGGTTTTCGGGAGAAATTGCTTCTCAGCCGTGTGCTGCAAGCCTCTTCCAATGAGACGATTGACGGGGCTCGACAGTCCACGGCGGCCGACCTTGCTGACGAACCACCACTGTCAAAGCGCGTTGAAGGCCTATACAATGTTGCGGAAATGATGCAGGCTACGCTTGCTCGTCATTCCTAGCTGGGGAATCAAACAAACAGCGCCTACTTGGACTGGCACACCCAGCCACCACCTCAACCCTCCCGGGACTTCTGTTCCCGCATGGGCAGTGGTCTCGGACATCTACCGGAGACCACGATGACCACATGCCAACGCGTAGCGCGGCGCAACATCCCAATCACTGATCGCCCATTGGCGTGTCCACCAAACCAGAGCTACCGCCTCAAAGGTGCTTTCGGCTGGATCATGATCGGCGCTATGAATGACCAGGACGCCATGCGCGAAGCCCGCCGCTCCACAGACCATCCTCTTTTCGAGGACCTGCAGCGCTGGGACGGAACACAGTACGTTTCCTGCTGTCCCGTTGCTGGCGCAATGCCGGCATGATTTCCTTCAGGGAGAGAGGATGGGTTTAGCCCCACCTTCATTCCCTTCTGACCTTGTTTAACCCTTGCGGGGCCTATCCCCGCATGGGGGCATGGCTTCGCTTTTCACTGGAGAACCCCATGGATAGCAATGACAACCCCCAAGTTTTTTACGCCACCCTCTCTGGCAAAACGACGCTTACATGCATCGACACTGCCAAGGACTTCGGTGATGGCGTACTGCGGTCGCACTTCAAGCGTCAAACCCGTGAAGAAATGGCCCTGGAGCGCGGTGTCGAGATCATGGTGACGGACATGAACTCCTTCATCGACATGCAGGAAGCCAGCTACAAGTCTGAGCCCCAGCGCATCGAGGAGGATGACTTCTTCGAAGCACTGGAATGCCTGCCGCCCATGCGCTACGGCCATCATTTGGGCCTGGAGACGTTCCGCTTCGCGGAGTTCCTGTCTGGCCGCATCACGACGATCTACGCACGTGAGCCCAACGGTACCTGCTGGAAGTTCAATGACCTGGCCAGCCTGAGCCACGAGTTGGTGCGGGACAAGATCAGCGCTGCTGCTGCGAAAGCAGCGATGCCAGCCTGATCCGTCCAACCTTCGACAAGGGATCGTCTATGACAACCCACCTTGAGCCAACTGACGACGCAGAGATGCATGCTGCCTTTGAGGAGGAGTTCCAGCGAGACTGGAACGACCCCTACAGCAACGACTTGAAAGACACCTGGACCAGAGCTTGGAATGCAGCACGCCGCAAAGGTGATGCGCTGCTGACCGAAGCACTTGAGCACGTGACACCCAAGCCGTGGGATGACGACACGCAACTGCACGCCCGGATATCCCGGCACCTTGGCCGCGAGGTCGAGTACGCCGAATGGATCGAAGAGGCTGCAAAGAACTTCTGAGCAACCTTTCTGGCGCCAGAGACACCTTCAACCCTTGCGGTCCTGCACCGCAAGGTGTGGGACCGCTACTAGGAGCCCCATGCCCGCATTTAGCCAAAAGCCCCACTTCATTGAGGGAGCGCGATATCCACTCAGCAGCGACGCCCAAAAGCTCTCACCGATCCCCTGTGAGTTCAATGTAGGCGACACCGTGACGTTCACCAACGACAACGGAGTCGCCTTCCCCGGGCACCTCGTAACGGGTTTTGCACCAGAGCCAGTTGGCAAACGGTTCATCTACCTGGACTATGACTGCTGGTGGTTCCCAGCTGAACCGGAATCCCTCACCCTCACCCACAAGGCCCCACCGGCCGCGTGACCTCTCTCCAAGCTCGACGGCTTGGATTCACCCTTGCGGGGCTGTCCCCTGCAGGGGGTGGCCTCGCAATTTTTCTTCTAGGAGATCAAATTGACGACAGCCAAAACCTCTGACCACCCTGACCTGGCAAAGCCACGTCGCCGTCTGACCTGCACCTGCTGCGGATCCAGCTACTCGGGTCGCCAGAACGACAACCAGGACACTGGCTTCTCCCTCGGGGACTGCTGCGTTGACTTCGTGCGCCCTCGCGTCGAGGACATGGAACGGACCTACGGCGTGCCCGGGGTCCACTACCTCGCCAATCCCGTCGCTAAGGTCCACACGATCGACGCACCGGATTCGTGGTCAGACTGGCACATCGCCCAGAACCTCACCGACCGCTGGGGCGAAATCAACCACGCCGAACCGGAAAAAAAGCTGGTGCAGCGCTTCCTTGAAGCCGATCCAGGCCTGCTGGATCGCCTGCGCTCCCAAATGTTCGAAGAAGACACCTTCATCGTCAACAAAGGCGGGCGCTGGGGGATCCTCTTCGAGCTGGAATACTGCTCTCGCGAGTCAGAAGCCAACACGGTGGGTGAAGAAAGCGCCAAGGCCTTTGAGCCCCAAGCGGACGTTGAACGGCGTCTGCTTCGCGGAATGAAGGCCTTTGCGGACACCTTCCCCGGTGTGGACTTTGCGGTGCCTGGCTCAGGCCACACCTACGAGGACCGTCCAAGCGCCTGGGCCTTTGTGCCCGATGGGCTGCTGGATGACAACGCCCGCACCCGACTGGGCCACGCTCTTCAAACTCTCGGCCGGGGCTCGCAAAAGAGCACCGAATCCAACTGCAGCGATTGCGGCCAGTCCGCAGGCTCGATTGTTGGGTGTCCTGACGGCGCTGAAGTGTGCCAGCCGTGCTTCGAATCGGGAGCGCACTGACATGGCAGAAGTCTCAGAAGCTCACCTGCTGGGCCGAAACGCTGCGCTCAAGGGGTACTCCGTTCAGGCGCCTTCCCACCTTCGGTCTGTTCGCGATCTCCGTGACTACGAGGATGGTTGGCTTGCTGGAAACCGGGAGCGCAAGACGCTGCTGGAAGGATCGCAGCCTGTAGTGGTCGCGAACCGAACCGCAATCCCTTGCGTTCGGTCGATGGCAGACAAGAAATGGGGCGTGCGCTGGGTTGACCAGGGCTCAGGCCTCGAATATGCCTCTCCAGAGCTTGCGAAAACGGGCCTGGAAGATCGTGTCAAACGCGAAGCGGAGCTGGGCAAAGCCCTTGCTGCGCTGAAGCCTCGACGCTGATCTGCAAACGACAAGTTCCCGCGAGCCCCCCCAGGGGGTTCGCGAGGCTTGCCCAAGCCTCTGCCAACGCGGGGGTTTGGGCAAGCGACTTTGACCGTATGCCTTGTGCTGCGGACATAAGCGGTAGCTGACCGTGCTCGTAGAGCAACCCAGCATTTCAACGGCGAAAGCCATTTTCATCACCCCTGCGGGCCCCATCCCTCAGGGGATAGGCCCGTGGATTTCTTCAAGGAATCACCATGAGCAACACATCGCACAGCACCAGCAACAATGCCACCACTCTCATCCCGGCTCGCAAGAAGCCGCGGATGGGGGAGACGGCTAACTCTCTGTGGGAGGCCATCAAAAAGGCTTCCCTTGGCGTGGTTTCCCGGGAAGGCGGATCCCGCATCCTCTACCCCACCCTGCGTGTGGTGGCAGGTGACTGGTTCACACTCAGCGCTAGCGGCAAGCTGCAGCTGATCGACCGCGAGCACGGCATGGCCGTCATCGACGCGACCGACGAGCAAGCCGACGAGTTCCACCGTGACCTCGATGGCGACCGCGTAGAGGTCGTGCTCCTGACTCAGCCAGGCTATGCATCGAACTACGGCCCCCAGAAGGTGCTGGAAGTCCTGCACAGTCCATCGGGAATGTCCTTCGAAGGCATGCGGGCTGCTGCATAGGCTCTGACCCAAGACCGCAAGAAGGTCGTGCCCATGTCACAGCTGGGCGTTGCAAAGGATCTGCAGCCCGAATGGTGCTGAAGACTTGCACCGCCCAGCTGGACTCTCTCTCAAACGCCAAACCATGGCCGCACCATCAATGCGGCATCCACCATGACTACGCTATATCCGTTCCTTCTCATTGAACTCGCGGCACGGCACGACCGTGGCGAACATTCCGTCGCCTGCGACTACGAGGTCAGCGAGCGATTTGGATACAAGGTCACAGGCCTCTCAGGCAAGATCTGGCACACCCGGTGCTACTTGCGCGGATTCCTGGGGCCCTGATTAAAATGCCCCGAAGCCTGCAGCTCCAAAAGCAGCTGCAGGGCTTCCCCAAGTCCCTTGCTCCAGGGGACTTGGGGAAGATTTCTGGCCGCAGCGTAAGTTGCGATCAAAAAATGGTAGCTGGCCAGCCCCAGGGCAACACAGCAACACGCGGCGCACGCCGATATCAACCTCCCTTGACGGGCACTCGCTGCCCATACGGGGGGCGGTGCTTGTCTCAACACGTAGAGAAGCACATGAAATTCGAAACCATCAAGACCAAGGCGGTCCATGCTTTCACCGACATGGTGAATCATGAACTGGCCATGCCAGGCTTGACCACCAATCTGAATGCTCCCGTCAACCTCAGCATGAAGGCTCTCGCAGCGGACCTCGGCATGACGGAAACCATCCGCCGTGACACCCTGCACAAAGTCCTCGAACGTGGAGCTACGCTCATCCGCAACTGGGATGTTCGCAATGTTGGCAAGCTGGTGAAACTCTTCCCCACGGCGGCTCCGTCGTCGTGGCGAGGCAAGCACCTGCAGGCCTACATCGCGGACAACGAGACATCGGACTGGATGGTCACAACCGCTTAGCACTCCGGGGGGGCTCCCCGGCCTCGCCCCTGGCTGGCAAGGGCAATTCACCCATCACCCGGCAACTGCCAATTCAACCCACCCTGACGGGCGTAAGACGCCCAACAGGGCCTTCGCTCGTCGTTTCTTTCTTGGAGAACGACATGAAGAACACCATCAGTTTCACCTCGGTGCAAACGAACCCTGTCCACGACGTGCACTGCACGTTTGTGCGTCAAGGTGAACCCTTGCACCACGGCCGCGAAGGCGTCGCTGACGAACATTCCATCGTCATCGAAGTGACCCCACAAGATGGCGTCACCGGCAAAGTCGTCAGTGTCATCAAAGCCAACGCCAGTATCAGTTTTCCGAACGAATACTCGGCCTATGCGGACGTGACGCTGAGCATGGCCGACACCGATGCTCTTCGGCATTGGGCGCTGCAGCACCTGGTTTCTCAAACGGAGCTGATGACGAAGGGCAACCTCCCCGATGAGCGCCCCGTTATCGAAGTGCCGATGAAGATCGACAAGGTGGCAACGATTCGCCACGGCAGCTCGCGCTACGCCGTCATCCTCGCCAAAGGCCGTGATCACCAGATCCTGCTGGATGACGAACTGCCAGCTGCGGATTCGCTTCGCAAGTTCGCAGCCGACAACCGCGCGAGAGCGTTGCGCTATCTGGCTTATGCCGACATGGCCGACGCGGCAGCGACGTTGATCTGAACGTCTGAACACAACTCAACCCACGCGGGGCTGCTCCCGCGAGGGGCGGTCCCGTGGCTTTCATTGAAGGAATATCGCCATGGAAACCATGCCATTGGCCCCATGTGGCCAGCAGGCGAAATCACACGTATCACAGACCATGCTCTGGGATGAAGATGCTGGTACCGACGAAGGTAAGCTTGAACCCGTCCTGACAGACTACTCCCGCATCATCGTGGCGTTTTCTGGTGGGGCTGACTCAATGGCCTGCGTGCTGCATCTTCTCGATCTCGGGGTGCCTGCATCGCGCATCCATCTTCACCACCACCGCGTGGACGGAGACGGTGAGAACTTCATGGACTGGCCATGCTGCGAGGCGTACTGCGAAGCCGTTGCGAAAGCCCTCGGGATGGAGATTTCCTTCTCGTGGAAACACAACGGATTCGAAGGTGAGATGCTTCGCGAGAACGCGCCTACGGCGCCTACAGCCATTCCGTTCGAAGGTGGCCACAAGTTCGTTGGAGGTGATGGTCCCCTTGGAACCCGAAGGAAATTCCCTCAGGTATCAATGGACCTAAACGTGCGTTTCTGCAGCGGGTACTTGAAGATTTCTCCCATGGACAGTTGGATCAAAAACGATCCGCAGTTCCTCTTTGGCAAGACACTAATAATCACTGGCGAGCGTGCGGAAGAGTCTTCAGGTCGAGCCAAGTACAAAACCTTCGAGCCCCACCGCTCCGACAACCGCTTCGGCGTGCGCGTCAAGCGGTATGTGGATCACTGGCGGCCTGTTCATGCTTGGCCCAAGACGAAAGTTTGGGAGACCATTCAGCGACACCGCATCCAACCCTTTGTAAGCTATATGTTGGGGTGGCCACGGGCCAGCTGCATCGGCTGCGTGTTTGGCGGACCTGACCAATGGGCCTCGGTGAAGATCGTTGTCCCAAAGCAGTACACCAAGATCGCGAACTACGAAAAGGAGTTTGGTGTAACCATTCACCGCACCCTTTCCGTGGAGACGCTTGCATCGCAAGGTACTCCCTACGACATGGACCCTTTCTGGCTGGCGGTAGCTCGCAGCAAGGAATGGACCCTGCCCATCATCATGGACGATTGGAAAATGCCCATTGGCGCCTTTGGCGACCAGACCTGCGGCCCTACCTGATCCCTTCCACAGCCTCAAATCTCCTGCGCACCCTTCGGGGTTCGCGGGGGCTTTCCAAAGGTCTCTGGCACCCCGCCCGAGGCCTTCGCAAAGCGATTTCATCTACCTGCCTAGTGCTGGTGGAACGAAGCGGCAGCTGACCGTGCTCTTCAGGAGCGATACAGCAACCAGGTGGGGCTCACCCCCTACACACCACCATCAATCCATCGGGACAGCAGCCCGATGGGGTGCTCCCCTGATTTCTCCGGAATTCCCATGAGCACTTTGATCCACTCCCTGAAGTCCGCCTGCCAAGGTGAAGACACACGAGCCGAACTCATCACCGCTGCCTGCGCAATCGCTGGGCTGGTGGTGAACGGCCTGTACTTCTTCGCCTGAAGCCTGTCGTTCCCCTTTTTCCCCATGGCGGGCATCTGATGCACCTTGGGGCCGGTGCTTGCCCCTCTCACAGGAGCAACCATGAAAACTCGCATGTACACGCTGGTCATTGAAGCCGATGACGATGGCGCCTTCGACGACGCCCTCTCTGAAGCGACACGGCTGCTGAACCAGGGAAACCTCTCTGGCTCAGACCGTACGGAGAACGGCGCCTTCTACTTCGACAGCACAGACGATGTGCCGGAGAGCAAGCGCCCCAACCGTTGATCAGCTGAACGAACCACCCCCAACCCATGACGGGCACTTGATGCCCACGGGCCGGTGCTCGTCCTTCACAAGGAGAAAGCACCATGTCAACCGACAAAACATCCACGCGCCACTTTCTGGTACCGGCATTCTTTGTTGTGAGCGCTGCGAATGCGGAAGAAGCAGACAAAATTGCCGAAACCATTCAGACCTACGCTGTTTCAAAAGGCATCGCCCTCTACCTCGATGAAGTCCTTCCCACTGTGGAGGTCTCCGACCACAGTGAACAGGAGTTCCATTCGGTAATGGACGAGCATGGCATCCAAGAAGCTGCCTGCAACCACATGCTGTCGTGAACCCGTCAAGGAGCCACACACATGACGCAGAAGATCCCTCATCAGGTCCGCACCCGCATCGCCTTCCATGTCACGCAGCTCGTGGATCACGCAAACGCCCTCAACGGGGTTGAGCGTGCACGCGGCAACGGTCACATCCTCTCCCTGGAGATGGCGGACCGCAAGCAGCGGATTGCGGCTGCATTCGACAAGTTGACCGAGATCCATGAACTCGCGGTCAAGCACAAGTCAACGGACGAGTTTCTGGAGCTGGTAGTCAACGCCGGCATCCCAGACCTCAAGCCTTTTGGCTTTGCTGCAAGCGACCTCCCCTCGTGGGCACACCTGCACGCGGAGACGGGGTTTCATGTAACGGTCCAGGTCGAAGGCACTGCCACCGACCCGGATGACGAAAACCTACAAGGGGAGTACCCCTTCTGGGTGAAGGTCACACGGCCGATCAAGTTCGCAAGCCTCACCCTTGGTGAGAAAACTGAGATTGCAAAGGCGGTTCTGGACGAGTTCCACAACCGACAAGGCATCGAGGTACTTGAAGACTTCGAGATCGCAGTGGTTCTCCCCAACGGTGATGGCATCAGCGAAGACGACGAGCACGAGACAACCCACCTGGTGGGATCTGTTCAGTGCGATTGGTAGTCCCGAGCTGAAGGTCTCAGCAAGCAATTTTTCAACCCCTGACGGGCTCAACAGCCCGCTGGGCTGAGACCCGTCATTCCATTTGGAGCACAACCATGACAACTCAGGAAATCAACGCATCCTCGGATGACCATTGCACATCCCCCAACCAAGCGCTGAGCCTGCTCTGCAGCGGGTGGGCCCAGGGGCTTCAGAAAAGCCCCGCTCAGCCAATCCTCGACGCCGTGGAGATGATGATCAGCGACCTGGAGCGTTTTCGCGCAGCAGTACGCCAGAACCTCCCCGTCGAAATTGGCGGCTTCGAGGGGCTCTCCCGGGAGCAGGCCATCACGGCATTGCGCAAAGTCGCGATCGAGGTCTACGAGACTGGTGGCGGCTACTTCGGGTACAGCGGCTGCGATGCTGACCAGTGGGAGTGCTTCGATGACGCGATCAACGCGGCTCTGAAGTGCCACCCTGAAGCCCTGCCCCAGAAACTGACCCTTGCGGTCAAAGGCGAGGTGTCGGCAGCATGATCCCCCCGGCAAACAAGCACCAGGTCATCATCCAGGATGACGGTGAGTTCTACCTGGAACTGAACACGAACCATCCCATCGCGCAGGCCCCCGGCTTTCTGATGCGGAGATGTCCGAAGACCAAAACGGATATCGCGGTTCTGGGCGGGTTTCAGCTCGGAGCGAACGGGTGGAATTGCGACATCAAGATTCCCCCCGATGACAGCCATGGACCTGACCTGCAGGTGCTCTCTACAGGCGCAACTCGCATCACCGCAATGGTGACGCTGTGGCAGTACCGCAAGCGCGCCATCAAACGCCAAGGTGCATGACCAACCAACCCCATGGGGCTCACGAGCCTCATGGGATCGGGCCCCAAGTCACAACGGAGAAATCGACATGGCCAAATTCCCGGCCCCAAAAGCTGGAGACACGCTGGTGGTTGTCCTTCGGTACCGCAAGGGCACTCCATCCAGCGCCCGGATCACCAAGGTGGGACGCCTCTACGTTCACCTCTCCTCGACCGAAATCCCATTGCAACACCTTGTTGACTTCGGGGTCTACCATGGGCAAAACGAGAGCTACTGGCTCTCGGCGAACCTCTACGAGACCTATCGCACCAACAAGATATTGCTCGATCAACTCGAAGCTCGCATCGCGACGGTGGTCCCTCAGAACATGAGGACCAGCGACATCCTTGAGGCTGCGCGATTGCTGGGTGTAGAGCTGATACCAAAACCCTGAGTTCTACCCTGAGAGGGCCACGCCCCTTGGGGCTGGGCCTCATCAGTTCACCGGAGTTATCCATGAACAATCCAACTTCAATCAGTACGGCCGACGCCATGAAATTCCGCGCGCAAGCGCTGGAGCTACTGCGCAAGGCAGAACAATTCGATGGTCTCAAGGCGTACGGAATCTCTGCCTACAACCCGACGTACTTGCCAGTGTTCGTCCTCTGGTCTACAACGAAACCTAGCCTGGACATGATTTTCAGCATCTCCGATGCCCGTCATGACGAGTTCGAGGAAACAGTCAAACCCATTGCCCTTGACGACATCTGTGGTGTATCCGCAATCTCTCGGGTCGATGGCCAAGAAACCGCCTAAATGGCGTCACAATTTCGACAGAGCCCCACCGGGCGAGATCGGAATAAAGAAGCTCTGCACGTCTCTCAGGGGCTCTGCAGGCGCTTCCCCAAGCCTCCCCATTCAGGGGGCTTAGGAAAGCGATTTCAACCACGTGCGTAATGCTCGCGGCGAAAACGGTAGCTGACCGTGCCATCTGGCAAACCAGCAATTCACGTCGGGCAGCAGGCCTGACACATACCAACCCACCGGGGAGCACTCTCCCCGCTGGGGAGATGTTGCCTCCGGGATTCTTTGGAGCCCCATCATGGAAGCAACCATCGCGACTGAAAGTCGCAACACAAATGCCCTTGGACCCTATCTGGAGTTCAACGGGCTGAAGTTCAGCCCCTTGGGCAAACCACCCCTCCCTGACTCCCACGGCTTCTACAAGAACAACCCCGGCAAGGGGGCCCTCCTGTACAAACTCAACGGTGAGCCTGAGGCCTACCTGGTCAACAACCAGCGTCAAGGGCATTTTGTGGTGACTGCCCACAAAACCAGCGAAGGTGTTCGCTACATGTTCTCAACAACATCTTCCACCCAAGAATGGTTGAAGCTGGATGGTGTCGGGTACATGGCTTCGCACGATCTGGTGCGTTCGACGCGCATCGTTGATGCTTAACTGAAGCAGATTTTTCATCCCCCCCATGACGGGCACCTGTTTGCCCCTCGGGGCCGGTGCTTGTCTTCCATTTTTTAGGAGATCAAGCTATGCAAAACAATGCCAACAGCATTCCTGAAGGCAAACCCCTGACCTACGGCCAGTGCCAAGCGGTGAAGGTTCTGGTCGCACAGCGGCTTGGGCTCGCTCCGACATGCACTGACGACGCCGTGAAGTTGATGCAAGGCGTACCCGTACACCCGATGCAAGCTGCCTCGGTTGACCGCGAGGCCGCAAGCATTCACAACACTTTGGCTGCAGGTGACCCCTCCAAGGTCGCTCAAGCCAATGTCGCTGGGAATCAGGTCCTCACGGAGTACGGCTTTGCCCATCTCGTTGCCCCGGCCACTCAACAAGGACTGGTGACGCGATGAACGGACCTGGCTACACTCATGGGACACGAAGAACCTCGTCCAAGCCCTGGTTGGCCATGCCCACGAAATCCACCAAAAGCCTCACTATCGGTGTATCGCCGACTTCGCTGCACAAGCTGAAGTCGGCCGCTGCATTGAAGGGTGTGACTGTTGAAGACTTTGTGGTCAAGGCCGCTGTGGCAGACGCTCGACGTACTTCCACCCCAACGGAGATCATCAATCTCACGGCGCGCGGCTACAAACGCGTGCTGGAGCGGATTGACGCCACAACGGCACTCTCGCCGGAACTCGAACGGCTCATGGCCGACTACGAGGCAGCGAAGATCGATGGTTCGAATACTTCCATTGCGTGGTCACCACGATAGGAAGTCATTCGACTGCGGCAATGCTGATTTGAACCGCTGGCTGGCCACCATGGCTCGCCAGCACATGGACAAGGGAATCTCTTCCACGTTTGTCGCAACAGACACCGAAACCTCACCTGCCGTTTACGGCTTCTACTCGGTGAGCATCGGCGAGTTGCGCAGCACAGAGTTTTCCGCATCCAAGGCAAAGAAGTATCCGCAGCGAATCCCTGTCTTCCGCATCGGCCGTCTGGCCGTTTCGAACCAGCAACAGGGCCTCGGTCTAGGTCGCATCCTCTTGGCCAATGCCATTGAGCGTTTGACCGAGACCGCCGCCATCGTTGGTGGAATGGGCATCCTGGTGGACTCAAAACCATCCGCCCTGCCCTTCTACCAACGCTACGGCTTTGAACCCCTGGCGGATGACCATCCGCTGGAGCTGTTCTTGCCGCTATCTCGTTCCTGATCGCTGATCCGGAACCATCCCCACCAACCCAGACGGGCACTGATGCCCTCTGGGCCGGTGCTCGCCTTTTCTCTAGAGAGCACCATGTCCAATTCCAACGAACTGATCGAAATCGGCTTCTCCCCCGCCCAGCTGTCGCTCCTGCGCACTTCGGTCGAGGCCTACCGCGAAATGATGAGTTCTGCCACCTCGGCCGATCGTGACGCCCTGGGCCATGCCTGGGCGGACGCTGAGGTCGCTGCATGCGATGTTCTGCTGCAAACGCAGCTGAAAGACATCACGCCGCACACTCCGTTGGGGGGGAATGAACCCCCATCGCAAAGCGACGGCGCGCAGGGGTCCCCTCTGCGCGAACCCACCATCGCTTTTCTCGCGATGCTCAACCAGGCCGACTCAGTGACCGTGAACCAGCAGTTGCTCCAGCACTGGGAAACTTCTGATGTGGTCGCCAATGACGGCAACCAGGTTGTTCGCTTCAGCTGGTACAGCGAAGGCGTGAACTTCGCCGTGACGCTGACGGAGGACGGCATTGCCAACGGCCGCTGGCACAACGGATTCTTCATCTGCGTGGACAGCGAAGGCGACACGCTGGAGATCCAGTTGGCCAAGCACACCGCAATCACACCGACCTCTGGCGCCTGAGCCTCCTGAACCACGGAGGTTTTGCGCCCACAACCAGTAGAAGGCCACCAGAGGCCCTACTGCCAACACCCGCACCCTACCCTCCGGTTCTGGGTGCGCCCCGCTCACTTGCGTGCCCTCAGGGGCCGCAGGGGGCTTTCCCAAGCAATCCCTTCGTCTGCTTGGGTAAGCGAATTCCATCCTCCGCCTTGCGCAGAGGTTTGATACGGCAGCTGGCCGAGCCTACCGGCAAATCAGCACAACGATCCACCAACCCCAACGGGCATCTGATGCCCATGGGCTTCGATTCCCGTTCTTCATCCTAAGAACGACATGCATACCGACCCCTCGATCACCGCAAGTCACACCGCCCTCCTCGCCCTCAAGCAGGAGATGGTGGCCCACACCGACTTCGCAAAACACCTGCTCATCGAACCCACCACTCACCTGGTGGAACGATGGCAGGCCGCCCTGGCAACAGGGAGCAACAGCAACCTCATGGCAGACGTAGATTCACTCATCGTTCGCCTTGAGATCTTCAAGATCAAGGCCCGACGTGCCCTGCCGATCGCCAACGGCGGGTTTCAGGGGCGTGAGCCTGCTGAATGGAAACACGCCCTGGCAGAACACTCCATCCGCATCACCTATGACGATGATGGTGAAGTGTGGGGCTTTGATGGCTCCGGGCCTGATGGCTTTGATTCGGAGGAGGACGCGATCAACGCCGCTCTGCAAGCGCATCCTGAAATCGTTGAACCGGTTCTGGGGAGCGTAAGTGGAGTTGCTGGTATCCACTCCACTGAACCACCGTCTACAGCTTCGAACGATCCTCTCAGGGCACTGATATTCAGGCCAGATGGGCGGCTGCGAGGCGTGAGCTACTGCAAGCCTTCCACGCTGCGCGGGGCAATCATCACCGTCAAACCGACAGTGAACACCTCTGGCGTAAAGGGCAAGGTCAACACGTACTTACTCGACAACACGGACTTCCACAAGCAGTACGCGATTGCCGTCAAGTACATCGCTGAGCACCATGAAATCCCAGCTGATGCTCCCATTCGCGCTGAAATGCTGGCCACCTCAAGCCTCTACCTCAATCACTACCGCCTGAAACTGCGCGATGTGAACTTCAAAACGGCCTTTCACCCAGGCTGAACCGCCGAATCACCCCGGCAGAAATCATTTTCACAAACCTAGACGGTTATGCCCGCCTGGGCAATGCCGTCATTTTCTGGAGACGCATTTATGTTGACCCACTCAATGCTGCTGCAAATGCTCGTAGAAGCTGAAGCGCGCCGCGACAACACCGATTTCCCAAAAGACGTGCGCGAACGCTCGGCAGAAACAGCAAGCCTGTGTCTGCAACGAATGGCCAAAGAAGGCCTGACACGTGCCCAACTCGAATCCCTCGCCCGCGAGGAGGCTGAGTGCGCAGGTGCCTGATTTGATGATGACCCAAGCAAGCGACAAGCCTGCCATCAAACCCATCCTGATCAAGGATGTGGCCGACTGGGTTCGACGCGTTTACGCTTCGGACTTCTATGCTGCTTCGTCGCTCACAAAGCGTGAATGGATCATGGAATACGCTGGCAACCACGGCCTGGACTTCAACCGCCAGCCGTTACTAGAAGTCGGCGCTCTACTGATCAAAGCGCGTTCTGCCCTGGGCTCTATGCCTGAGGCGGACCGGTACGCCATGATGGACCTGGCCATGATGGTCGAGGCCACTCTGAACATGGCCGCCGCGCTCAACCCGGCCGTTGCGCAAGTCGTGCGCACGTTACCGCCACTGGAATGGTCCGACATGGAGCAGCCTACTGTGCTCCGCAGCGGAACACTTCATTGAGCCACCGGCACACCCCGATGGCTACCCACCCAGAACCCCTCGTCAGAAATGATGGGGGGTTTTTTTTGGCCTATCGGTTCTGGAGTTCTCAGAACTTGCTTTGATGATTCTTCGAAAAACGCACAAATCCGTCTCATCTCGCTCAATTCGTCGAATACCCATTTACCTAACAATTGGGCTATGCATAATGAATTTCAGCTTAAAAATTGTCGTCGCGCCGGGTATATGGAAATCAATGGACGCAAAGGAGAACTGATCGTGTTGGAATTGCGCCAAGTAACCCCAATCGCCGTAATTGCTGGAATCTTGTCCATCGTGGGTGGTGTTGACGGGATCGCCTCACCATTCTTTTACCAGTGCGTGGTCTCATTCACGGGTGGAATGGTTCTTTCAGGTTTGTACTTTCGGAATCGTCAACAAAGCTCGGGCGTTGCAGTCGTCGCGTTGATGTTTTTTGGGTTCGTGATGATGAATGCCCATTTGCTGACCCCAGATGACAGATTCCAATTCGGTGCTGTGGGCTTGGGGCTCCTGGCGGGGTTGATCTTTGAACGTGGATGGCGGCGTCGTTCGGCACGCGCTCAACCAGTGCCTGCCATTGAATAACCGAGTCCATTCGAGTGCGTCATAGCTTGAGATTTTCATGATGTGCCGCGTTTCAGGAATCCTCTTTAGAAATCCGACTAGAATCCGGCCAAATTACATTGGCAACTGTTTCTAAAAAAGCCCCGGGGCGTAACCCGCCACCGGGGCACCACTTCAGATTTCTGCGCACCCTCTACCAACTTCATGACGCCAATCTCTTCGAGAGAACCAGGCCACCCTCCCAGCCGCCAGGCCCGATTGCTGGCCATCGTGGCTGTATCGCCCCAAGCCCGCGTTCAATGCGGCAACCCAGGCTGCGGCCACGGTGTGTATGCGGCGATTCATGTGGTTGAAGACCATGGCGAACTGATGGTGCTGGGGTCCACCTGCTTTGCCAAACGGTACGGGGGCTCGCAAGCACTGGGCCTTCCGGCCTACTCCGCTGGTGGCGGCAATGGACGGCTCCTGACCGACGCCGAGAGGTTGGTCCTGGTAAACAACACCGCTGAGCTGTTGGCTTCTTTCAAGGCTGAGCACGAAAGAGTGATGGCAGAGGCGGTGGCCCGCTTGCACGAGTCCACACAGCGCAGGGCCCAGCGCACTCGCTTGACCATCACTCCAACGCAACCACGAGCGCCAGCTCCCCGCCACCCTTGGCCATGGCAACACTCCATGAGCACCTCAGTCGCTGTGCTGCGATCACCTGAAGGTCAAGCATGGATCCGGGTGCAACATCGCAACGGGTCTCAGCGTCTTGTTCCCTGGCCGACATTTCATGGATGGGAGACAGCTCTTCCGGCACCATGTGGGACACCAGATCCGGAAACAGAAGCCCTGGTTGTTCCAAACATCGTCGTAGCACTCAAAGCTCTACAGGATGAGGGCTACACACCCCCACAGATCACCCGCTGGCCCGAGCTTCTGAAGTTCGTGCCTCCCCTACCCCTTCCATCCACCGTATGAGGCTCACCGAGCCCACTCTGACCCCATCTCAACCCTCGAAAGGAAACAACATGACCGTCGAACCTGTCAGCTACAAAGCTCTCGTCGAACAACGCATCGCCCTGGACGCCCAAATTGAAGCTCTTCGCAAACAAGAGATGTCGGCCGCAGTAACCCAGGCGCGCGAACTCGTGGCCACCTACGGCCTCACCGAAGCCGATGTGTTTCCTGGCGGTCGCAAAGCCAGCAGCGCCAAAGGCTCAACCGTCGCCCCCAAATACCGCAATCCGGCCACTGGCGAAACCTGGACAGGCCGTGGCAAGGCGCCGAAATGGATCCGCGATGAAGACCGCGCCAAGTTCGCCATCTGATCTGGCACGGGGGTTGGCAAGAAATCCCGGGCTCAACACAAGGGAGGCACGCCTCCCTTTTTTGTGGGCGATTTCGAAGCAGGCTATCGCTCCAAAGATGATCGGAAGTTAGATCCCGGCAGCTCATGGCAAGCACACGAATGCGCCCTTCGTCGATACAGCTTCTAACAATTGACGGGGCCTTGCCTTCGAAGGTAAATCTCTAGAATGGAATCTAAGTTTTCAGAGAAATTCCGTTTCATCAACCTCATCCTCCCATGAAGAACAGCCCTGTTAGCTACGTCCTTGTATTGGTTCTTTGTATTGCCTTCCAGGCCGCAGCGGGCCCATGGGACTGGATTGATTTTCTCGGCCGGAGCGCGACCACCATGCTCCTGGTGGCGGCCTGGCTGCGCTGGGGCGTTTCCCGTTTGAGCCAGCCACGCAGCACCTGACTGTATCGACGCCATGGCTGCGGAACCAATACCACGCTCCCATCGACCGCGCCTTACCAACCTGCACTTCAAAGTGCTTCGCTCGCTCCAAAAAGGCGCCTGGCGCGATGGTTCAACCGTTCACTGGCATACGGCAAACCGCTGGGAAGAGATTGCTCACGCCTGGGAGATGGCCTATTGGGGACCAAACCCCCGCCTGGACGCCATGTGGACCATCCCCGACCTGGAGCGGCGTGGGCTGGTGGAGGAAGGGACACTCAAGGGCCAGCCACTGAGGTCGTGGAACTGGGAAATCCGGCTCACCGACAAGGGACGGGAATTCCTCGCACGTGCCAACTCTGGTGCACCAGCCGCTTTAAAGCCCCGCAACGCTCAGCGCTCATTGGCCCGCCGCGCCCTACGGAACCTCACGCCACACAAAATCGCGCGGAGGTGGCCTCGCACTGCGCATGTGTTGCGCAGCGCCATTGAGGGCTTCCAGCGGGTCTGGCGAGGCATCCTGGGACACTGACCCGCTGCGGTCTATGGATGTGGGAGCCCCTCTGGAAACCACTCCCGGATGTCGTCGTAGGTCTGATTCAGCCCCAATGCAGCCACCCCTAGAAGTTCGTGCTCCGTGGCGTTGATGCGCGGGACGTTCACGTTCGCTTCGGGCGTGATGATGCACAGAAGGTCGTCGTCATCCATGTTGAGCAACAGCCTGCAAGCCAAAGGACGATAGCTGTAAATACTGCACTGCCCTTTGCTCAGGAATGAGCAGGGCATGCCGTAGTAGATGGCGCTCATATCACTGACGATGGCCTGGAGATCAGTGCTGTCGTCCATCATCTTCAACCCGGCATTCTTGTTCAGGCGTGCACCTGTTTCGCGGGCGATCACCTCCGCCTCGACTCGGCTGATGGGCACTGTGATGTTGCAGCAATGCGAGCAGCCGTTGCGACACGCAGAAAGCCCGATCACTGGCTCCACCATGGCATCGGCCGCCCGCCTAAGCCAATAGACCTTCTTGGCGCCACTGGTGGCCTTGCCTGCCTGCTTCAAAAGACGAACCTCGTTGTCCCGCTGCCGATTCCGCAGGTGCAGGAGCTTGGCCTCGATCCTGATCTGCATGCCCTCCTCACGTTCAGCGACGCGCTTCAAGTGCGCCTGCACCTCAGTGGCACGATCCGGTTTTGTGGGTTCGTTCAAGCGTGGTTCTCCGTGGTCAGGGTCATTCAAGGTCCGGTTCATGTGCGGGGACTGTCAGCCGTTCGTCTTTTTGAGTGCCTCGTCCCGAAGACGCGAAATGCTCGTTCCTGGGGTCCGGTAGGTGGCCCCTGGCATCCTGGATGGATACAGCGCCAATGCTCGCGCGATCTCGAAGACTTTTCCTCGCTCGGGGATGGCGTCTATCCAGTCCCCCAGGCTTCCCAGATCCGTCAAGTTGGCCAGCGAAAAATCACGTGCCCCCGAAGTGAAGAAGGCCCGGATTTCTGGCTCAAAGTCCTTCAATGCCCCAGACAGGACCCGAAAATGCGTGCGCACCTTGGGGCTCAAGCCTGCGACTGCACGGCTCATCTCAGCGAATGCCTCATCTGCGGTGACTCCAGGCCTGTAGGCCTGACGGAACGCCTCGCGCGCCTGGTACGCCTCTCCCAGGATCGGGTGCTGGGCAAACCAGTAGGTCATCTGGGCTCTGTCTGTTTCGGACAGGGCGGCATCGGCCTTGGCCAAGACCTCTGCATCGTGCGCCAGATACCGCTTGAGGCTGAGTTTGAGGGGCTTGCGGACTGCTTTGCGGGTCTGATCCAGAGCCAGGTCGGCCATCTCCAGAACGAAGAACTGGTCCACGTACAAAGTGGATCCGGGAAGGTGTTTCTTGATAGCGGTCCGGAATGTCTTGTTCAATCCTATGGCCACGAACCGTGCAGCACCGGCCGCCGCGAACTCTTCCAGTTTGGACGCCAGGACTGAGGCCGTCTGCCCCGCAAGAAGGTCAACAAGCGTCTTGGCCTTTGCGTTGATGAGCGCGGTACGGGGTCGGTTCACGACTTGGAGCGGTACCAGCGCCAACGCCTCCGGGGGAGGAATCAGGACACAGCTCTCCAGCTCCTTGAGGTAGTTGTGGAACAGCAAGCGGGCAGACGTGTCCTCTATGCCAAGCTCCTCGCCCATCTGCCCAAAGGTATGCGTGTAGCACTTCTCGGCAACATCCAGAAAGTACCGACGCGTCAAGCCGTGGGTCTGGTTGAAAGCAGGAAGATCCTGCAGAAAGGTCTTCTTGCACGATGGACAGCGCATCCGTTTGATGACTACAAGAATCTCCACCCTTTTGCCGGCACGAGGGATGTCCATGTAGACCCGTTCCTTGGAGCCCCAGGAACGTGGCTTTCCCCCGCAGTACGGACAGGCTTTAGGGATAGTGGTGCACTCAGCGGTGTAGCGAATCCGATCGGCTTCCTCTTCCTGAGCAAGGAGGCGATAGTGCCTGGGTAGGCCAGGGACAGCAGTGGCAGGGAGATTGGTTGTCACAGACATAGGGGCTCAGGATGCATTCTTCTTCTCGGCAGTACCATCGCTGCCAGGTCATTCAGAAAAGCGCACCTTGGGGGCCTGCAGGGGCCTCGGCGGCTCCCGGTGGGCTGGTTGAGGCATTCTCCGTGGAGGTTGCGTCCGCCACCACCATTTCGCGCCATACGCTTTTCGTGATCTCCCCCAATTGTGACCAGTCTGGCTTTACTGTCGGACACTGGTCAAATCGATGTCGCGCAGCGCGCTCGATCTCCTCAGCTGTCATGGGCGATTTCCCGATATGAAATGCTCACGCCGGAACTCGTGCATGGACCATTGCATCAGCAGGGCCAGTTCAAAATTCGAGACAGATGACCGGGCATTGCTCGCATCGATGAACCGTCCCAGCGATGGGTGCTCTCGCAGCATCTCATCCAGACCCTTGCGAACATCCTCATCGGACGGCTTCTTGGACACCGTGTCCTTGTTGATCCCGTTGAAAGACAGTTTCACCAGCCAGTAACCCGCGAGAAGCCACATGAAAAGTGAAAGGGCCTTTGTGAGGGGCGCCTCGGCCAACACGAAAACCATCCCCAGAAACACAAAGTGAACCACGTCGAGCATCAGGAAATTGCGGTGCAAACGCAGGACTTCTTCGGGGGCAATTGACCGCCCCTGTGGGATCGCGTCCGCGAAGTGGTACAGAAATGCGTTCCTGTCCCCCGCCATGGTGAGCAGTAAGCGAAATGCGCGCATGATGAATGGTGGTTTCATAGATCTCTCAGCTGAATAAGCTCGGATGGCATGCCATCGGATTCAGTGCTTGCGAAAGGCGTGGTCCGGAGCCCCCAGGATCACAGCAGTAACGTACCGCACCAGAAGCGACTCCAAAAACTGATTGCCACTCTTGGGCAGGCCATTGGCTTCGTAGAACGGCTTGAGTTGTGGATGCCTTTCCAGCAACGATGTCAGAAACGCCGTAGTGTCCATTTCAGGGTTCGGGTGCATTGCCGACTCGGGGAGCGCCAACAGCTTGATGCTCGCTGCGTTGCGCCCTACGAGGTACCCCAGGGGGATGGCCGACAGGGTGACCGCCCAGGAATTCAGCCAGAACATGAGGCAGGTCCAGACACCCCACATCAGGAGGTAGTTGGCGTAGACGTAGTTTTTGCGCAAGTCAGCAACCCGTTGAGGGTCTATGCGTCGCCCCCTGGCCACATCGTCGTAGAAATAGGTCAGAAACGCATGGCGCCGACCGAGGAGACAGGCAAAAAAACGAGCTGCGGGATTCATTCTGGGCGTCCAATCCGGGAATTGTCCCATTGCCGTTGGAGCTGCTCTATGGAGATTGAACAGGGGCGGGTCGGCTGGGGTCCGGTAGCTGCCGCAATGGCAGGTCCGCTACACCCCAGCGACACCGCAACTTGGAAGCAGGATGGGTTCATGACGCCGCGCCAGCAGGAGATGGCTTGGCCGGTTGCGCCATCGTCTGACGCAGTGATTCCAGCTCATCGAGACAGCGGATCAAGGCCGATTGCGTTGGTGTCAGAACCGCATGCTCTTTCACGACATAGCCCGCAAACCGGCTGTGAGGGAATCGCTGTTTGTGATCGTCGAACCACTCGTCAACTTCCCGCTTTTCCCCCTGGAAGCAATAGTCCCCAGTATCCGGGTGCTCCACGCGCCACTCCACCTGCGGTTGACACAGATCACGCATCTTGCGCAATTCGGCGATCTCCAATCGCTGCATGTCCAGCGGCTCAGGCATTCGCAAGCTCCTTGACCGAAGAATCTTTCTGGTACGCGGGGATGGCCCTGAACATGGCGCAGCGCCGAAACACGTCCACCGTCAGAGGCTCCTTATGGGCGTTCGCAACCCGCAAGGCAAGCCGGAACAGCATCTTGGCATCCCGTGGCCGCAACATCGGGAAGGCTTCGACCAAACTCTCAACAGTGGCATCGTCCAAAGGATGCTCAAACTGTTCAGCCATCGTCCGCCAGACTTGCGCCGCCAACTCCGGCCCTGGCTCGCTGTACGAGATGCAGGCTGCGACGCGCGACAGGAATGCATCATCGATATCGCTGACCCGATTGGTGGTCATGAACAGAAGTCCCCGGAAATACTCGGCACTTCTCAGGAACTCTGCAACGATCGCGTTCTGTTCCAAGTCCTCCCCCCGTGCGCGGACATAAACATCGGCCTCATCGATGAGGCCCACGCAGTTCCAGCGCTCAATGCGTGCGAAGGTTTCCTGCAGGTTCCTGTGAATGTCCTCCGCTGAGGTACCGAGCGTCCCCGTGTGGACCGCAAACAGTGGCCGCTGGATGACTTCCGCGTATACCTCGGCTGTGAGTGTTTTACCGACCCCGGGTGGACCCTTGATGAGCACCACATTGCCCGCCGACTTGCCCTCAATGAAGTCGTCCACGAACACCCCCAGATTGGTCGTGAGAATGCTCAGCAAGTCGTGCATCTCGGGGGGGAGGATCAGCTTTTCCTTCAGCGCGGGGTTGTACTTGTACGGGATCATGTAGTCCGAGTGAACCCACATGAACTCATGCGATTTGAGGTCGAATACCTTGACCAGGGGATGCACGGGCACCTCTCCCAGAAAGTCGTCCTCATCGAACAGTGACGATTCCATGAAGCGCTGGGACTGTGGGAGTTCCCGGGCCTCCTGATCGTGGATGACGCGGCGGTTGTTCAGCTCTTCGCCTCGGCGGCGGTATGAGCCACTGTCGAAAGCAAAGCACCGCCCCGTCACGCGGAACTGCTCCGCAAACTTCAGCCGCACCTCCGCATCGAATCGCGCCATGGACTTTAGGTATGCGTCCTTTCTCGCGCGGGTTTCTTTGAACAGCCCTGAAGCTGCCAGGATCTCTGCCACCGGCTTGTGGAGTGCATCATCTGGACGGAACGTGTGCGACCGAGTGCGCACCCCCTCGCTGCGTGAACGCGCATCGGCGTCAAGGCCAAAGGCGATGGTGGAGATGACGACATGGGGGTCTGGCTTGTTCTTGTAGCCCTTGTTGTCGTTGAAGGTCGCGCTGAGGATCAACTCAGGATAGATACAGCCATCGGCCGACTCAACGTAGACCCAGCCATCAATCCGGTCCTGACGCAGAAATGCCTGGAGCATGGGCAGAAAGGCCCCGAAGCTCGGGACTTTGCTGTCGATGGCCCCACCCTTGGCCTTCAGAACCGCGTCAAGCACCCGCACCGCCCTCTTATTGCCCGCCAAGTCGCAGAAGCCTCGAAGCTCCTCAAGCGCATCGACATCGAAGGCTGCAATGTTGAGGCTGACCTCGGCTTCGGGGTCTTCCTCGCCGTTTCGAAGCGCCAGGCGGCCGTGGGCAAGCGCAGTTGAAATCAGGGGGCTCTTGATCTGGGGCTTGACGGGCAGCAGAACGCCAGCAGGGATCACAAGGGACATGGGACTCTTTCAGTCTTTTGGAGGAAGGGAAGGCGTCTGCAGGGGCCCTACAAAGGACTCCCCCTCCCTGATCCAGTCCTGCCGCGAACCATTGGTAAACCGTACAAAGGCTTCGCCTTCACGCTTCTCGCAAATTTGGTCGGAATGACCCGTGCGGACGTACCAGTAAGCCCCTGGGACAAGCGCAGCCGGAGCCCCATCGCAGACACCAGGGATGCCTTGAAGGGAGCAATGGTCTTTCGCGGCCTGAAGGTTGGCAACGGTCGCATCGACCCAATCACCATCGACCCCCGGCATGGCAGGAAAAGTGGCAACCGTATCGCTGGGGATGGCAGCGATATATTCGCGCAGGCCGCGAATCACGCTCAGGGCATCGTCCAAGACAGTGGAAATGGGGTCTTTCATGGTGCGATCGTCTCTGTTGTGTTGGGTTGGTCTGGCTGCGCCACATCGTCATTCGCTGCAACAGACGGCACGAGGAGCGGCGTAGCACCAATTGCCGATTGAACTGTTGGCGTGACACCATCTGGCGCGGCGTCCGTTGAAGCAAACATCTTCGGGTGAGTGCGGGCGAGGTACTGAGCGAAATGGTTTTCATGCCATTGCTCAATGCTCAACGGACCGTTATGCAGATGGGTGTACTTTCCATCCTCGGCCTGCATTTCCCGCCAGTGCCTGTGATGGCCCAGATCCGCTTCTTTCGACATCAGGGTGTTCGGCCCGGTGATCACATAGGTCTCTTCGCTGGAATCGCGCTCAGCCCCCCAGACCTCTGCTGCATCCACCACCCCCTCCCATTCAGCAATTCGCGCCCAGGCGGCTTCGAGCGATGGCGCAAAAATCATGAAATCCCGGTACAGAACACGTGGCAGTTCATGGGGCTGCACCTCCACGGGGGAGACACTGAAGAGATGAAAAATGGGCATGGTTTACACACAAAACACCGGATGTGCACAGATGATACCGCGCGAGAGCGAATCCATCAACACAAAACACCGGATATTGTTGAATCGCATACACCAAGGATCGTCATCGCCCAGTAGGTTCCCATTGAAGACGCAAAGCGGCCCATGAAGCCGCCATGCACTTCGCTGGTTCAATGAGAACCCAGGTGGTTCTAGGATTCCGCTGCAGGTGTACGCAACACGTAGAGCCGCTCAATGCCCACAGGTGGCTGGGGAGCCTCAGGATGCGCGCGAGAATCTGACAGGACTGCGCCCTTCACTGACGATCTGAGCTTGGCCAGGGCATCTTCTCGATTCAGGTATGTGTGCCGATGGTGGGACTTTCCATAGCCGCTTCCGAACAACTCCAGGTCATAGTCTGGGAACTCGATGCCAGCAGGCGCCAGGTCGTACCACTCCAGGAATTTCGAGACGGTCGCGGTGGCGCGGCGTCCAAAGGTGCTGTACTTGACGTGAAGCGCCTGATGGGGGGCGAAGTTCTCTGCCTGCTTGAAGCCCATGATGTCGTCAATCAAGAGCCCCCTCTCAGAGTCCAGCAGATCGGCCGGTGACCAGACCTTGTAGTAGCGAAGAATGTCCTTCTTCCACTCTTCAAACCAATCGGCCATCAACAGACTCAGTGGTTGGCGGGATGCAGTGGAAACCGTCTTGATGAACTCGGGCTTGACGTAGCCGCCAGTGGTGCCACTAAAAGCTTCGGCGTTGACCACGGCAAGTGTCCAGTCACCCCGGGCATCTCGGGACTCGCTCCACATTGAGGCAATCCACCGTTGGTACCCATAGACCCTGCGGAACCTATCGGAACTGGCCTTGAAGACTTCTGGTGCGGCATCCTTGATCAAGGCTCCCAGCAACCTGTGGGGTTGCCGGTTCGCAAGGCAGAGATATTTCGGTGATCCCGCATTCGATGGCATTGGCCAGGGTCCCTGTGGCCATGGAGGAGACTTCCGGATCAACGGGCTGCAGAGCGACCGGAAACAGGTTTTCAGCGTGCTCGGCCTGGGGATTCGCGCCCCGCTCAGAGCTGTCTGGACCGATGGCAAGTGCCTTCTTGCGGCCCTTAAGGGCGGCATCTGCTGCCGCTTGCGCATCTTTCAGTCCCTCGGCAACCACCTGGTCCATGAGGGCTGGGTTGCTATGGACAGAACTGATTTCCTCCTGCAGCCCCTGAATTTTTGCGTTCACCAGAGCGATTTCTGCAGCGCGAATTGCTTCATGGTCAGGCTCAAAGGAGAAAGAATCCAGAAAGTCTTTCAGGAGGAACCGATGCTCCTTGAACTGGTGGTACTTGTCGTTCTCTTCCCCATCGTCACCCACCCAGGTCAACAGGCGAGCGCGATTGATCTGGAGAGGATGTGGCCGAAGAATGATCGTGTGCGGCACCTCATCCACACAGCGAATGGACATGATCAACAGGACGGTCTCGGCCGCAATTCCCTCACAGGCCACGTCGCGGGTAGCTCGCCAGTATTGCCCAGCCTGAAGCGACTGGAAGCGTGCTATCCGCTGGACGTTGGGCGAAGTGTCCCCGGACGGAATGACCTGTCCCGTCATGCAACACCCTCCGCTGCCAACTCCTGAATCACCTGCTGCACCAACTTGGTCGCCAATTGCTGGCGCTCACGCTTCACAGCCTCATCGGTGGCCAGGGCGCTACGGTAGATGTAGTTGGGTGAGGTGAAGGCCGTTGCGGAGCTTTTGCCGAAGCCTTGCATCGACCCCCCGGGAATCTCCTCCGGCGCATCAAGGCACCCCGAACCAATGAAGAAAAGAGCCTCATCGGTGGACGCTTCGAAATGCTCTTGCGACAGGCGACTCCAGGCGCGGGTGGCTCGTAGGCTGTAGATCTGATTCATACACATGGCGGGTGCTTGGAACACGGGTGAATCGAAGTGAATCACCGCCCCATCCCCATGGCTGAAATCTACCGGTAACAGGCGCACTTTGCAACCCAAAACACCGGATATGAAACAAACGCACAACTACAACTGATCAATTGTTGTGACTAGGCCAATCGGCCGCTGCATCACTTTGCCTGCAGCGCATCGTCTTGCATCTCGCGAAGGATCTTGCCCAACTGCTGACTCTTGCCGTCAACATACCCCGGCCAAGGAATGAACGGCTTGGTCGTCATCATTCCGAGAGCGATGGTCAGTGGACAACGGTATGCGATGAGGTCAGCGCTCAGGCTCTTCACCGCCACGATGTCGGCAGGACAGGTCACCGCCTCGCCATCTTTCGAATCACGCATGACCATGAGATTCAGCATGCCGTGATCGTCCGCTGCAGATCCCCAGTAGAACGATTCATGCTTGTAGGCCACGAGGCCCATGTAGACACTGAGGAGGAGGCCAAGGACATTTGCGCCAACGATCCAGAACCCAGGGGCAGAGGAGCGCCGAAGTCCCAGCAAATTGCGGCCGAACCCCGCCAGGCCAAGAATTGCACCGAGAGCGGTAATCCAGCCATCCAGGTAGGTAAGCCCCCACTGGAAAACCAGCGAGCCCGCTGGACTCAACTGCAGCACCTCCAGGACCACGGGCGCCAGCATGAGAAGCAATGCACAGGTGATACCCAATTCTGCGAGGGCTCCGCCCTCAGTTCCGGCTCGTGCGCGAACCAGGCTACGCGCCAAGAGCCAGACGCAAAGCCCCACAGCGAGGTTGAGTGCAGCTAAATAGAGCATCTCAATACTGAAAGGTGTGTGGGTTCAACACGAAACACCCTGTTTGCATGGCTTTATCTTCAGGGCCGATGCAATCTCAGGACTGGCTCGCTGAACTGCGGCAACACGACACTCGTCCTCGATGCAAAGACTGATCCCGGACCATGCCGATCGCCTCACCACAACCGAATCACCGACTGCAAATGGACCGGGTTCAACACGGAACTCACTGTTGGCAGTAGCGACGACCAACCGGCACGACTGCACCTGGTGCGCTGGGTCGCAGTAGGTCTTGGTATCAACGGAGGTGATGGTGCCCGCAGAGGCCTTAGAACCCTGAATGCTTACCGCATATGACACAAGGAACACGATCCACCAAAGCAAGAGTGCCACAAACAACCACTGAAGCGGGTATCGGACATAGGGTCGGGCAACAACCCAGGCGATAGACCTATCAATGACTCGATCTATCGCGAGAGGCTTCTGAGCAGGGTCAGATGGGAAAATGCCACCGTCAGAGAACTCCCGGAGCCAGGGAGGCAGAAAAAGGACCAGCCCAAGAGACACGACTGCAAACACTGCTGCGCCCACCACAGCCTGCGATTTGAGCACCTCGTAGAGCTGAAGATCAAAATCCACCCTCGCAATGGACTGATCCTTCATCCAGACCAGCAGCATGGCCAGAATTGCCAGGCCCGCCTTGAACCAGTCACCCCAAGTCCTGTTCGCAAAGAGATACCCGTACCTCACGTCGATCATCAGCGCGCAAGCCGTGCCACCAAGTACCTGGGCGACAACCCCTTGCTGCGTGAACCATATCGCGGAGACAGCCGCGAGCGCGAGCAGGAATTTCAGCGTGATCGCGCGCCTCGAAATGAAGTCATCGTCGGTGATTGGGGGATGCAGATTGGCCATAGCGGTGACGTACGTTGAGATGGATCGAATCAGGCGGCAAGCTGTTGAGCAACTGCGTTTTTGCGAGGTGCGAGAGTGCTGAGGAAGCCCCTCCAAAGGGTTCGAAGTCTCTCCCGCTGCTCTCCCAGCGGGTATGCCGACATCGACAAATCGTGCTGATCGCTGGGCAAGGTTCCATGGACTAGCCAGGGGCTGGTTTCACCGTTGGCGACCAACTCATCCTGGACGAATGCTTCGAAGCTCCGTGCCCACAACTCAACCCGCGAAGCCCAATAGCGCTTGCGAGTCCCCTTGATCGCCTCAATGCGTTTCGCATGCTCGTAGAACGGGTTGTCTTGGGGATGAAATAGTTCGTCACACAAAGTTGTGAATGCCGAGAAAGCTTCAGGACGCGCCAGCTTCGCTCTGTTTGCATGGCCACGCTCTTCTGTCATGAAATCGGTTTCGTCCAACCAGTTGAATCCCGAAGAAAACGTGCTTTGCGCTAGGTGGCTGTCGAGTGCATGTGCCCATTCATGAGCACATGCTCCATGGCCGGTATCGCGCGTGAGGTTCACGACCCAAAGTGCAGGCTCAAAGTGCGCAGACGCGCCACCTTGCCCGCGAGCCCCAAATGCGAGTCCCAAGGTGGGCCGCCCTCGCCCACCGAGGCCTATCCACCCGGGTTCGAAATCGATGATCCTTGATAGATCGTGGAACGCACAAAATGCTTCGTTCAACCAGCGCTGCTTCTCCTTGTCAGACAGTGCTTCACCGAATTGAACACCACGCAAGCGGAACGTCTCCAACAGCTCGTGCGCAGAGATATCCCAACCACCTAGAAAGTCCGGACCGACCCGAACCTCAAGGTCTGCCGATGCCCGCCGCGTGACGGCCTTGCGAAGGCCTGCTGTCTTAGCGTTTTCGGCCAGGCGTTCCTTGATCACTCTACGGGCCTCGACCAGTGCCTCTACGCGTGTCAGCCGCGTGCAGCCTTGCTCGTAGGCGGGACGTGGGGTTGTAGTGATCACTGCCCAGCAGTTCTCGCTGGGCAGTGCATCTTCACGCATGGCGATCACTCCCACACTAGCACGCAAGCAACTGTCATCTTCAGGCCACCCGAGTTCAGCCATGGATTCGGATAGCCACGCCAACTTTTGAGTGAGGCTGAAAGGGGGGTAGAGCTTGCGACCGCCATACCGCCCAGCCGCACTCAAACGCATCCTGTCCTTCGTGTCGGAGAATCGATTAAGGCCTGCGAGTGCGTATGCTTTGGCATTCAATTGCAAGCGTGTTTCGTCATAGGCCTCATCAAAAACCTGTTTGACGATTGCCACAGCCGCGTCGTACATCGCAGGCCACTCGTGAGCCTCTACACCGAACATTGCCTTTTGATGGGGGGCGGTCCCCAACCCCCAATACGTTGCCGCAAGTGCAGCCAGGGTTGAGGGCGCATAGCGATTCAATCGCGAGAGTTCTTTCCAATCGGGCTCAGGCCAAATCTCTGCAAGCCGTGAAGGCTGCGCTGATGCTTTATCGGTCTTCTTTCGCGCCAGGTGCTTCTTGGCCTGGGGAATGAATTCGCCTGCGTCTTCGATCTTTGCCATTGTTCTGTGTCAACCCCGGTCTGACGCCATTCCTCGCTGGCCATACACAAGTTCGCACACCTGGCGGCATTCGTGGATGCTGAACTGATCGCCGCTCGATCTCACACCCGTCTCCATGTCAATCCAGTAGGAACGGGTTTCTGTACCAATGGCATCGACCGCTTCCATCACGTTGCAGCTGCGCAGTCCACCGGCAAAGCCGACCAGGCGGCCGGTGACATCGACGGGCCACCGCACCGGCAGGATTCCCCGCCCTCCCGAAGCATCGAACAGCCACTGAACCTTCGAGTACCGAGGGAAGTGAAGCGGGTCACGGCTCTGAAGGATTACCTCCACACCCAAGCTTTCGCCGAACGCGGAAATCTTCTCCAGCTGCCTCAATGCGCCCGGGTCACTCGTATTGATCTGAATCCGCGCAAACGCACCACTGGCCAGCAGTGGGCCGAGATCCCGGATGGTGCCGGTATCCAGCAACTCGCGGCTGTAGTCCCCACAGATGTGCGCAGAGAGATGCAGTCGGTCTGCAGAAGTGGCAACAAGGGATGAAACCCAGTCCCCTGACGGATAGCGGGGCGTTCCCGTCAGCTTCGGCGAGAACAGGACCCCAAACTCGACGGGGTAGGCATTGGCCAGCCCCAGCATGTCGGCCACTTGTGTCCGGTCATCTGCGCCTGTGAATGTGATGAAGTGGGGCTTGGTAGTCATGACAAGGTGGACCAGAGACGGGAATGGCTTTCGACGGGCCAGGACATGAAGGCATGGCCAGGCTTGCTGGATGGGCCCATGGGCGGCCGAATTGGAAACGAACAGAACCCCTGCGCCACCACCTCATTTGTCTGGGTGTTGATCTCCTGCCACTCGAACCCCAGGGGGGCATTCGCGTAGATCTGCTCCAGTTCGCGCGCTGTATCCGAATAGACCTTCCACGCCAGGAACGCTGCGACCCCAAGTGCCAGCGCGATCAGTGCGCTCACAACGATGACCGTGGGGCTCAGGAAATCAAGCAAAGGCATACCGTGCTCTTCGGGCAACAGCAGTAGGTTCATCGCCCCATCCCTCAAGCCGAAACCCCCATGGTTGCAATGCGCGTCACCCTCCGATTGAGGACACGCGCAAACACCGTCACTGCTGAAGCCATGACCACTGTGAAGACGCCCAGCATCATCATTCCCTTTGCAACCCCATTCCAGGGTCGTATAGCCTCCAGTGCATCCCTTTCGTATGCCTTGGCCTCCTCGGAGCGTGGTGATCCAAGTGCGCGCTTCTCAAGCGCATACCGCACCCCAGGCGTCGGTTGGAGTTCTGCGGCTTTGGTTTCAACACTGGCAAGGATGGAGACGAAATCCACCCCCTTTGGCCTATGTGACAACGCGGCCAGCTGCCACCAGAGGTAGTCTTCCTGCGCTTCTGGAAACCTCTTGCTGCGCTCCATCATTGCTGCACGAACATCCTCATAGTCCCTGGCTTCAATACCGACCACGATTCGCTGGATATCTTCCCGGTTTGATCCAACTCCTCCGGTGTGATTGGTTGAATCCAATGCAAGTACCACGACAAAAAACACCAATCCACAAACCAATGGTCCAAGCCGCTGAGTGACTACCCCCACCCCCATCCCGACCATGAGGATAAAAATCGCTAGGAGACGCAAAGTACCAAGAATTTCCGAGGGGAACTTAGCAATGATGGCCCCCATAGAACCAGGGGGATACGCTGCCCGCGCAGGCGATGCTTCGGCGGAGAGTTCAACTTGAATTGCAGGTGGAATCTGCACAGACACCAGATCCATGGGTTCACGAAAGATGGACCAGGCGGCAAGGCCCGCACCACACAACAGCAGAACCACACCAATTGCCCACAGCCCCATAGACCACAAGTTGGCCTTCGCTGCGCGCTGATCAAGCAACCGGACTTTGGAGCGAATGTCGGCCACGCTCATGCCGACGCCTCAATAGCAACCGGCTTCGCGCTTCCCGCGTTCATGAGGCGAGACCGGAGGTCATTGCGCATGGTGAGCAGTTCCCGCTCGGCCACACTTCGCGCCTTGACGCCCTCCTCGTTGATACGGATGACCTCCTGCACAGTCCGCACCAAAGTAGCTTGCACCTCGCGCAAGGTCGCCGTATCGATGACCAGACGCTGATTGGCTTTGGCCGACTCGACAGAATTGCGGTGCAGCAGTTCGGCGTTCTGTTTCAGCAAGGCGTTCGTAGTGTCGTCAATCCGACCCGCCAGCTCCACGGCATTGTTTTGCTCAGCCAGGGCAACGCGCAGCATGAACTGGCGCTCCCAAGCCGGAATGGTGATCTCGCGGATGGCGTGGAATTTCGACTTCAGCGTGGAGTTGTTGCCCTGCAGAAGGCGGATCATGGGAAGGCATTGCATCGCCGAATGCTGCAATGCGAGAAGGTCACCCAGTCGTTTGTCGAGTTCCGCAACACCCGCGTCCAACTCCGCGATGCTGATCGCGTCCGTGGGTGCGGCCGAAGCATTCGCCTTCTTCGCATCCAGCTCATCGCGCATCTCGGCCAGCCGCAGCCGTCCTGCTGCGATGTGGATGCCCAGCAACCAGTGTTCGTGCTTCACAGCGTCGAACATCCCGTCCAGTTGCTGATTGCGCGAATCCAGGCTCGTCTGCGTGTTGCCGACAGTCGTCATCAGCTTGTTGATCTGGTCCCGCGTGGTGTCGAAGTGGGCACTGAAATCACTCGCGCGGCGGCGGATCTTGTTGAGCAATGCGCCGATGACAGGGATCTTCGACTTGGCGCCCGAGACGCCCTCCAGGTCCAGGTGGCTGGCCAACTGGACAACCTTGGTCAGCATCGCACCAGCGTCACCCAGGTCATTGTTTCGGACCTCAGAGAGCAATGAGTCGGTGTAACGAGTGTTGTGCTCAGCAATCTCACGACCAAACTCAGCAACACTGGCTCTGCGGCCGGTTTGAATCGTTGACGCCACCCGCGCAATCTCTGCGGCGTCAACAGTTGTCAGTCCGAGCTGAGCCAGCTCCTCTTCTGGAATGGCAACAGGGGGGCGCGATGGATCGGCTTGGGTGGGTAGGAATGACATGCAGAATCCTCTTGACTGGTGTTTGGGTGATCTACTTGGTGTGTGCTTCTTCGAGCCCCTGCAGGCTGCGCAGCAGCGCTTGGTGGGCTTGCGTAGCCTGACTCACCATCTCGGGGTCGAGCCCCTTCACATTGGTCATGGCCATGGCGTGATGGCGCCACACTGGTAACAGCAGCGTCGTCGTCTCACTGAACCTGTCCAACAGATCCAGCGCAGTGGACCGGGCAAGTCGCATCTGAGCCGCGCTCATCTCATGCGAAGCCCTGATGGCGGCCAGGTTGGTGAGCTTCCGCGCAAAGCGCTCGCGGGGCTTGTCAAACTCCAGGGCCCCTGGAGCATGAAGGCCCGCCATTGGGTTCTCTGTGAGGTACTCGTTCCCCGCAGCGATGAATGCATCCAACTGGGCCACTTCCGCATGGTGAGCCGAAAGAAGCCCCTCCAGGCCTTTGACTGTTTCTTTCACCGAAGCTGCGGCCTTATTGGCGAGGGCCAGCACATCATCGAGGGACTCGCGCGCCACCTCATAGCGCACGAGTTGCTCCACGTCGCGGCCCAGCAGCTTGTCGAGCCAGCTGGGCTCTGCAGCGATCTTCTTCGGGTCCGCATCCACCAACTTGCCAACAATCTTGCTGATCTGATCAGCAAGCCGCCCAATGGGGGATGCCTCCATGATGCGCTGGAACGAACCCATGGCGTCAGCGCTGCTGGCACCCGATGTCCCGTACTCGGAGATCAGGATGGGGTCCGCGAAGATCCCCGGAATGACCGAGGATTTCAGTTCAGCAACAGTCTGCTGGGCGATGGCCGACATCGATCAACCCTGGGCTGCGCCTGCCAAAGCGGGCATGCCCTTTTCCAGCCACTGGGCGGCGTCTTTTTCGCTGCGTTCGAAGCTGCCTTCTTCCAGAGCGTCCACGAAATCTTGCAGGGCCAGGAAATCGGCCATGTAAAGAGGCCGGTTCCGGATCTGGAACGCCTGCGTCTTTGCGGGATGGCGGCCCAGGAGGGACACGTAGCTGCTGCAACGGCCCGCCTGCACCAGAGTCATGGCCCACTCGTGCTCTTCACGGGTCAGAACCCAGCCCTGCGCGATGCACAGGCCGGCCAATACCAACGCCACCAGGCCTGCGCGTTCGCTGCCCAGAACCAGGTACATGGCAATGAACGCCACCATGCATGCGAACAGGACCGTGCAGGCCATCACTCCCTTCCGATAGCGGGACTTCCACAGACCCACCACCGTGGCATGGTTGCGGTCCAGTTGTGCACGGAACACGTCGAGATTGCTTTTCATACGAACTCCTTCTTCAGTTACAGGTTGAACTCTCGTGATGCAACGCGCCTTCCCGCACGCTGCATCTTCTCGATGCAGAAATTGGTTTTCAGAATGGGGGGCGAAACGGCTTGGCAAGCGCCCAATTGCGTGCGAAGTGGGATGCATAGACCTTGGCCAATGCCGGGTTGTCCCAGTTCACAAGGACGTTTTCGCTGTTCCGTGACGCAGCCGCTTCCGAGAAGTTGAAGCTCCCCAATTCCAGGTGGCGAAAATCAGCGATCAGAACCTTGTCGTGGTGAATTGCGAATGCGTCCGTGATTCGCACCTGAGCCCCCGCTTCAACCAGTGCACCAAAAGCCGCTCTAGCCTTGGGTGAAGCCCCCTCCCCTAGGTTGTGCTTCTCATCCGCAACGATGGCGACGGCAACGCCCCGCTTTACCGCGCGCAGCAGTGCGCTCGTGACCTTCGCACTCGTGAAGCTATAGGCCATGACCTTCAGGTCGGTCTGGGCCGAATCGATAACTTTCACCACCAAGGTCTCTGCGCCCCCCTTCGGAGAGAACCCCACCTCCAGCGTCCCCGCCGCCTGCACTTGCTGGACTGACAGGGTGTCAACGACATCCCCGGCGACCCGGCCGATCTGGCGCTTCACGTCATATGCCTGTGCATGACCGATAGCCACGAATAGGACAAATCCGATGACACCAATTCGCGATTTCATTTGATTACTCATAGCTCAATTAAATGCAATTACATCATTAAATGAAGTTCATTGCAAACATTTAATCAATCCATTCACAGATGAACTGCGCCGAATTCGTTGCAAGTTCGCCTCAATGGAATTTGTTGATTCGATCTCATTCAATTACAATGGACATATCAATTCAACGGAGGATTCCATGCGTAAGTTCGCTCTGATCGCCGCCCTGGCTTTCGTCACTCTTGTCACCGGCTGCGCCACCCGTGGCATCGACGATGCCTTTTTCCGGGCAAGTGATCCCAATGTCACCCAGACCGCAACCGGCACGCTCCTCGCGATGGAAGAAAAGCGCCGCAGCAATCTGACCGTCACCAACACCGCCGCTGGCGTCGTTTCGGCAACCCAGGGCAGCTCGACCTTGGGCCTGGCGGCCTTCGCTCTGGACGTGTTCGATCATGAGAACGCAAAGAACAAAGACCGCTTCATGGTCATCAAGATCCAGGACGAGGCCACCGGCAAAGAGTCGGTGTTCGTCTCCGATTTGCTCACCCTCCCCAAGTACGCGAATGTTGGTGATCGTGTCCGCATGATTCAGAAAAAGTACGGTGCCGAAGCCGCCTACAACCTCACTCGAAACCCCCACTACGACATGCCTACGCGCTGAGCGTCAGGTGGCCGCCCTGGCTGCGGCCCTTTCCAGCTCTTTTTCTTTCCGCTGCCGCTCGTTGAACAGCGAGATGGCATCTGGATGGGCTCGGAACCAGGAATCAGTCCACTCCTTCGCCTCATACAGCGCCTTTTCAAACTCTTGAGGCGTGAACATCTGGACGACCCTTCCCCCTTGAGCCCTCCTGGCGCCACCAGCAAAGCTTCCAAGGGAGCCCCCGATAGACACATCAATGGATTGGCCAAAGGGTTTCGACCGTGCGCCAAGGTATGTCTTCGTATAGTCCTCTGGCACCTCGACGCGAATCCCGTAGGACGCCCCTTTGATTCCTGGGCCGCTGGTATCAAAACCAAAGAGGATGCAGCCCCTGTGCGTCAAGTAGGTCTTGTTGATTGCCAGGACAAAGCCCATGGCAATTGCATCGTCCATTGATCGAAAAACAGTCATCCATACCCCCAATGCGCGGGAGTGTGACCGAAAGTAAATGGGCCCGGGGGGCTAATTCAGCCGATTCGATGAGATGCGTCCGAATCGGGTGTTTTTCAGGGAAATGGGGCGGGGAAAATTGAACGAGGAAACGCCCCGTCCATTGCGGATGGCCACATGTTTAGGTCATCTCCGAGGATGTGATCTGACCCCATGCACCATGGTGCGTTCCTATGCCCCAGCACAGGGGGCAGACATTCCGAGTCCCAGCTCAGCTTGACCCAAAAGTCGGCTCCAATCTGCACCAGGCAGTCACTTGAGTCCGGGGACGTTAGGGTACCCTGTTTGACATTGCCGGTTGGGGCTGAGCATCGAGCCCGCTAATGGCGCCAATGTAGAACGTCTGCAACACAACACCGCTGCTAGAAGGAACGCAATGAGGGATCTGCTTGTTAAGAGCTGGGAAGATTTCCAGGAGATTGGGTGCTATTGGATGCAGGATCTTGTTCGACGGCACCTGGAAATAGATATGGCGTACAGCGTCTATGGCGGCGTAGGACAATCGCAAGGGGGGGTTGACCTAGTGCCGAACCATATTGATTTCGGAATCGTGGCTCAGGCGAAATGCTTCCATTCCAAGACACTTCGTTGGGCCGAAATCGAGAAGGAATTGGTGAAGACGAATGAGTATCCCGGACCGATTAGGTACTACTTTGTCCTGACGACTGCAGAGACACACACCTCAGTACAAGACAGGATGACGTCTGGCAGTGCCAGCTACACCCGCCGCCAGGGTTCCTTTCAGGTCTTTGTCCGTTACTGGTCTGATCTCCAAAACTTGGACTTCATCCCGGAGGCGACACGGCTGAGGATATTTCCATCCCTGGCAGCTCAGGCCAGCGCGCTTGCCACCCGTCAACTCATGCCGAATGAGTACACGGATTCGCTGCTGCATGCGCGCAGCTTAATCCCCCAGCTGATCTCCCCGTCGCATATTGCGTGGCTGGAGTCGTGGGATTATGGGCTGGGCTATGTACGCGATGACGATTTTGATCTGTTCGCCAAATTGCGTTTCGAAATGGACCGAGTGCTGGAGGTCCAGGCTAAGCCTGGTTTGAAAGATTGGCTTTGCGAGGGGCGCAGGGCTGAGTTGTTCAAATGCCTGCCTGCCGCAAACCTCTTATTTCTTAGGGTGATTGAATTCGCACACGCGGTTGTAAGCGAGGCCTCCACGGGAGAACGCTCTGGTATTCGAGTTCTCGCACACGGCCACAGCGACCCCAGCGCACACAGCCGAATCACTTCCTCTTGGCGGCTGTCTGCTCAAAACCTAGTACAAGCGTATCGCCAGGTTATTGAGGGCGCTCCTCAAAGTTGATTTATCGATCGCTGAAACCCAAAGAATTTGTGTGTGATCCGGCTCTGCTCGATGGCAGTCGGATATCGCTCTATCTATAGAGCTTCGTGACGCTCCCGCTCAGGAACAACACCCCGCCGCACTACCAGCGCCATCAATGTGTCACCCGAAGGCACAAAGCCCTTCTTGCGCTTGGCGCGCTTGACGATCTCGAAGCAGCCCGGGGCCTTCTCCCATACCAGCCCGAACCCCTGAGGCAGCATGCCGGGGTCAATCAGGCCCTCGGGAGTGCAGTACCAAGCCGACTGAGCGATGGCACGCGAGGCCTCCACCTTGTCGGGGTTGGCCAAGTCAGCCATGAAATCGGCTTTTGTGACCTTCACCTCCCAAGCCATCAGGTCGGACGTTGCCGCTCGGGGGCTCATCGCCGCCGACACTACGTCCAGCCGTGCCTCGCGATGGAGCCCCACCTCCGCCAGGAAGGTGACGTTTTCCCAGGTCATGCACTCGCGCTCCTCTCGCAGCCAACGGGCCAGCCTACCCGCGAGGCTGTGATGTACGTCGTTCCTGTCCCTGCGCTTGTCCAGCTGCTCCTTGAGCGCCTTGATGCCCAGGTCTGTGATTGCCAGGCTGCAGGTGGATGCGTAGATCTGGTGCTTGCCGTCCAGGGTCTCGCAGAAGCAGAACCCCGCTGCGATGAGGTCCAGATCCACGATGCTGAGTTCGGCCTGCAGGATCGGCCGCCCCTTTTCAAAGATGAAACGCAGCCTCCGTAAATGCGCTGGTTTCAGCTCGTTGGCATCCATGGGGGTGATCACCACCGGGTTTGCACATGCCTCTCGCAATCGCAATGACCGCAGCGAGACGGGGTGCTCAGCCTCGTCGCCCAGCAAGGCCTCCCCTTCGCTGCAAAGCGGCCCCGTCTGGGCTGACGGTGGAACGGGCCAAACCGTTTTCTCGCTCATAGTCCTTACCGGGCCACCATCGCAGCCAGTGCCTTTGCTGCGGCGTTGCGTTTGGCCTCCCCCTTCGAACTGGCGAAGCCGGAGAACTCTCGCCCTTTCCCGTCCGCATAAACCGTCACGACGGCCTCGAAGATGGGCGGCTGGGTCTGTTTGGGGCCGATGCTGTACTCTGGGATGCGGTACCGGCCTTGCTGCGCCATCTCTTGCAACTCGCCCACCGGGTTCTGAGCCCCGACAGGTGCTGAGGCGCTTTGCTTCACCGCAAAATTCGCCTGCAGCACCGGCAGCAGCTCGGCGCATGCATTGGCCTCTGCCTGCTTCTTTGAAGTGGCCGTGGCCTGCGTCTGATAAGGCCCCTTTGGTGTGTGCACCTCCACACTGGCCGTGAAGTAAGGCGCGTGCGATGGCCCCGTTGACTTGTGCTTAAAGGATGGGAAGGTCCAACCCATGGCCTGGCAGAACTCCAGCAGAGCCCCCTTCGGATTGGCGATAGCGACTCCACCATCCTCCAGTGGCTCATCCTCAGGCTCAGCCCAGCGCATCGGCGGGGTAGCGCAACCCAGCATCTTCGAGAGCGCATCCAAAGCCGCGCCCTGCTCCGCATCCTTCTTTCGCGTGCCCTTGGCGCGGCCGGTGTACGGCGTGGAATCCCGGGAGATCCGGCACACCCCCTCAAAGGCGGTGCCCTGCCCAGTCGCCTGCAGGTCCATCGTCTGCAAGACGCCCGACTGGCGTGCGTAGAGCAGCACATGCATCACACGCCCTGGGCCTGCGCTCATCCAGTCCACGAAGCAATTGGCCAGATCGCGCGGCCACGCGGCCAGGGGCAGCTCAGAAACCAACCCATCAGCCACCTTGTCGCTGAGAGTGCCTGCTTTCATCCGGCTCATCAGCTCTTCGCGCAGCGTCACCGGCATCTGCTCCTGCTGGCTCACCAGCTTGGTCGCCTGCACCAGGATCTGATCGGGGGCTCCCTGCAGGCTGGCACGTTCAAGCCTGTCTTCCGTCTCCCTGCGCAGCACCTCCTTGTGCCATGCGGTGGTTTCATCCTTGCGTTCCGTCAGCGTGGTGTTGATGCTCTCGCACAGCTCCTGCAGCTGAGCTTGGCTGTAGGGTGGCACAGTCCCATAGGTATAGGCCTTGAGCTGACGCACGATGATCAGGTCGGCATACCGACGCAGCGGTGAGGTCCCATGGGCGTATGCGGGCAGGGCCAGCCCGTAGTGGCCATTGAGGGTCGGGGCGTAGCGGGCCCGCCCCACCGACATGCCAACCCGGCTGTTCAGTGCTTCCATATCCGCAGAGCCCGTTTCCATCCAGGCGCGCAGGGACTTGGCCAGCTCGCCCGAGGCGGGCGCCGACAGCATGGGCTCGTGATTCCGATAGACACCCGGGATGCTCTCGCGTGCCATGAACTGCGCCAGCTGCGCATTCGCGAGGATCATGAACTCCTGAATGATCATGTGGCCCACCATGGCGCTGGCATTGCCCATCCGCACCAGCCTCCCTTCCTCGTCGGTCATCACCATGCGCTTCACATCGAACAGGGCCAGAGCCCCACGGTTGACGCGCGACTCGAAAAGTCCGCTGGCCAGCGCCGAAGCCATGCGCAGCGCATCCCGCAGCGGCACTTCATCACCACCCATGCGCGCGGGGATTTCTCCATAGGTGAGCCTGTGAGTCACCACAACCTGGCGGAAGTCCACCGCGAACTCCACCACCTGGACAGAACCGGCGTCGAGGAGGATGCGCAGCACCATCGCATCGCGCGCTTGGCCTTGCACCAGGCTGGACGAGTTT
>Ga0351928_1002_pt1 | contig 48460 bp, 43 predicted proteins | sample BONcelHT113001E8_FD_206858 | JGI IMG/M metagenome (GOLD analysis project Ga0351928, IMG submission 206858) | Enriched cells from coal bed in the Powder River Basin, Montana, United States - BONCAT cells T11 rep2 HSBNCT.T11.300.1.E8 ... | reverse complement strand
CCTTCTCGAACTGGTCCGGTATGTTGTCTATAAGGTACTTTATGTACTCCACCCTCTCCCGCGATGCATAGGTATACGTATGGAGAAGAGGCTTGTCGATGACGGACCGTATGGCGTCCCGTATCCTCTCGTTGCCGTGGCCGGCATTGGTGACGAATATGGTGCTCGAGAAATCAAGCCATGTATTCCCCCAGGCATCATGCACCTGGAACCCTTCGGCCCTGTCCCAGAAAACAGGGAGCTGGCCGTGCATTGAAACTGATTCGAACCGTTCAAGGTCCTCGAAGACAGGGATTGATTCGGGCACGGGGATCATCGTGGCGATCCGGCGGTACTTCGTATCGACCTTCGGTACATCTTCGGGAACGAGAGAGAATTGCGAACCTGCCATTATTCCTCCAGTATCAGATCGGCTGTGCTGTCAGCGATTGCCGCCCACCAGGTGATCACAGAGCGGGTGCCCCTTCGTCGAAATCAGGTATTCCAGATATTCGAACTCCTCGATGCGGTCTATCTCGACGATGACGGGCGTCACGAAGGCCTTCACCTTAGGGCCGAAGAGCCCCTCGCCGCTTCGCACGAAGTCAGTCTTCATTATCTCGACGTAGCCATTGGGATGATAGGCCGGGGGAAATGTCTGCCGCGGAAGGTTGTAGTACTCGGGCCTGGGGTCGTCGGGGAAAAACCCGTCGAGGAGGCCATCCTTTATGCACATCATCTTCTGCGGCGGCTCCGGCAGTTCCTGGACGGACCTTAAGGATGTCACATCACCGGACGATTGACCGATCGCCTCTATCGCGTCGGAGATGACCTCCGGGTCCCGAAGGGGCGTCGTTGGAAGGAGCTGGACGAGTATATCGGGCTCCACACCTTCGTTGTTCTTGAACCAGTCGAGGGCATGGAGGATGAACTCTATGTTGGGCGACGTGTCAACGGCAAGTTCCGCAGGTCTCATGAAAGGGACCTCCGCGCCGTAGCGCCTGGCTATGTCGGCTATCTCGGGGGAATCCGTGGAGACGACGACCCGTTCGATGTCCTTGCATAATAGCCCGGCCGCTATGGAATAGGCGATCAGCGGATGCCCGGCAAGGGGTTTGATATTCTTCCCGGGAACGCCCTTCGAACCACCCCGCGCGGGGATAATAGCGTATGTTTTCATGTATGGTTCCTCGTGTATTTTAAGGCTCTCTTCCCCGTCATTGCCGCGGAAGCGTGAATCCAAAGGTTTTTTCAGTCCTGGATCCCGGATCAAGTCCGGGATGACGACCCGCTTTGAAGTCATTCCCACGGAAGCATGAGTCCGGGATGACAGAGATGGTCAAGATCTTTCAGACAACCCCCGGCGGGTTTTAAGTGGTTTGGCCGCTCAAGGTTCATACCGCTTCTTTCTCCGACAGCGTGGTCCAGTAAACATCATCCGGGGTCCTGTCGTCAAGGCCCTGATGAGGACGCCGCATGTTATACCGGTCAAAAAACCTCCCAAGCTCCTTTTTCGCATGGGTGATTGATTCATATGCCTTGAGGTACACCTCTTCGTATTTGACGGTCCTCCAGAGACGCTCGATAAATATGTTGTCCCTCCAGCGTCCCCGTCCGTCCATGCTGATCCTGATGTTGTTATTGATGAGAATGTCCGTAAAATCAAGGGATGTGAACTGGCTCCCCTGATCCGTGTTGAATATGTCCGGTTTTCCGTATCGTGATATCGCCTCTTCAAGCGCCTCTATGCAGAACGAGGTGTCCAGCGTGTTCGATAGCCTGAAGGACAATACCTTCCTGCTTGCCCAGTCCATGACGGCCACGAGATAGCAGAAGCCCCTTGCCATGGGGATATAGGTTATATCGGAGCACCACACGGCATTGGCCTCCGTGATGTCGAGCCCGCGCAGGAGGTAGGGATAGATCTTGTGCTCCGGATGGGGTTTTGAGAGACGGGGCTTCCTGTAGAGCGCCTCTATGTCCATCCTCCGCATGAGGGTCCGGACGTGGATCCTGCCTGTTTTATATCCCCTCATCTTGAGAGCACTTTTCATACCCCGTGAACCGAGGTGAGGCAGTTCGAGATGGATCTCGTCGATGAGGCGCATGAGTTTTCTGTCGGCATCGCTTACCGGGGCAGGTGTATAGTAGACGCCTGACCGGGAGAGCTGAAGTATATGACACTGTTTCGTGACGGGCAACGGATGCTCCCTGTCGATCATTTCTTTGCGCCCGGCTCGCCCACGCGCCCGAGCGCGCTGGATAAAAAATCGTTCTCCATGGCGAGCTGCCCGATCTTGGCGTGGAGTTCCTTGATGTCCGGTTCTTTCTGGGAGGACTTCCCTTTATCGAAGACGTCCGGGGCTTTCTCCAGGAGGATCCTCTTCCACTCCGTGATCTGGTTGGGGTGGACCTGGAAGCGTTCTGACAGCTCCACTAATGTCTTGTCCCCCCTGATGGCTTCCAGCGCCACCTTTGCCTTGAATGCCGCTCCATGGTTCCGTCGTGGTCTCTTTGTCATGTAACTGCCCCTTTCTTCGTCATTATAGAGCAGCTTTACCACTTAAGTCATTGTCTGAATTTATTGTACCAGCTCTGACGACCTACTCTTACGTCATTCCCGCGAAAGCGTGAGCCCAAAGGTTTTTTCAGTTCTGGATCCCGGATCAAGTCCGGGATGACGACGGCGATAGGTCCGGGATGAGGGCCTATTCTTACGTCATTCCCGCGGAAGCGGGAATCCAGGATGACGGCCGGGCGGGACCGTTTACTGTCATCTCGATAATGCTAACCTATCCAACAACCACTCAAGCTGGGTCTTGAAGACCTCCACCCCTTCATCGTCGCGGTAGGCCTGCATAATGAGGGGCCCGTCATACCCCGTTTTCCCGAGGAGGGAGAAGAAGCTGTCGAAGTCCGTGTCCCCCGCCCCCAGCACCACCGAGCCACCGCCTCGTACACGGTCCTTTATGTGGACGTCGGTGATCCTCTTTCCGTAGGCGGCGAACTCTTCCCGCACGTCGTACCCGAGTGAGGCACTGTTGCCCGTATCGTAATTGACCGAGAAGACATCCGACCCCAGCCGCGCCAGAAGGTCCGCGAAAGGACGCGGCGCAAGGTCCGTTTCGAGGCAGAACCGCACTCCCCTGTCGGCGGCCAGATCTGTGAGCGGCGATATATTCCGCGCGAACCTCTCTATCTCCTCATCGCTCGTGAGGGAAGACTGGTCGACGCAGGGTATCACGATATCCTTCACACCAAGAAAACGCCCTGCGTTCTCCGTCAGCCGCCGCAGCACATCGACGCTTAGAGAGGAGATACCCGGAGAAGGACTGCTCAAGGGGGCTTCCATGAAATAATCGGCGCATACGGAGACGACGCACACACCCGTCTCGTCCGAAAGGGTCTTGATCTGCCTCGCCCCCTCTTCCGACATGAGGGGGTTCTTCTCGAAATCGTTGTGGTCGAGTATGAACTCTATGAAGTCGAGACCAAAATCCCTGGCAAGGGCAAACTCCTCCTGCCAGTATCCCAGGGGGTGCGCCTGGTATCGCCCCAGGTACTTGGGCAGGAGCCGCCCCTGCATGACTCCGATCCGATACGGGCTCATCCTGCTAATACTCCTTATGGAAATGGGCCCTCAGTTTCTTGCTGATGGGGACTTCCTTTGTCAGAACACTGATCACGCCGTCGCCCATGGCTTTCTCTATCTTCCTGACGGCCCCCACGAGGCTCTTAAGTCCCATGGGTTCGACAGAGGCAGCCTGGTCGGAACCATACATGGCCCTGTCCAGAGTTATGTGCCTCTCCAGGGAGGTAATGCCCAGCGCCGCGGCAGCATAGGATACGGCCAATCCGACTTCATGCCCGCTGTACCCCACGTTGCACTGATAGCGATTACGCAGCGTCTCTATACATTTCAAGTTTGCGTCCTCGTCCTCCATAGGATACGTGGAGATGCAGTGCATGAGCTCGAAGGGACATCCGGCGTTGCGGAATATCTCGACGGCACGGTCGATCTGTTCAAGGGTACTCATCCCCGTGGAGATAAAGGTGTGTTTCTTCTCCGATGCCACCATTTCAAGAAGAGGCTCGTAGGTGAGCATCGCCGACGCTATCTTGTTGTACTTGCAGTTGAACTGCTGGAGGAACTTTTGGCTTTCCAGGTCCCAGGCGGACGCAAACCAATCAATGCCTGTCTCCTTGCAGAATCGGTCGATTTCCTTGTATTCCTCATGACCGAACTCCAGCCCTTCCTTCTGGTCCCTCTGGGTATTCCCCCAGGGACTCTCCCTCAAACCGTCAAGGAGTTCTTTGGAATACACAAGGTCTATGGTGCGCTTTTGAAACTTTACCGCGTTACAACCGGCGTCCTTTGCGACCTTGATGAGGTCCTTCGTTATTTCCATATCACCGTTGTGGTTTATGCCTATTTCAGCAATAATGAAGATTGACACATGTTCCTCCTTACCCGCATAGATTTTTTTCTATAATTTCGCAGATTATGTGTGCAATTGCAATATGAGCTTCCTGTATTCTCGGCGTAGAGGAAGACGGGACGGATATGCAATGATCCGCCAGCGACCTGACGAGGCATCCATTATTGTTCCCCGTCATGCCAACCGTTGTCATACCCAGGGACCTTGCCGTCTCAAGCGCCCTGGTGATATTCTTCGAATTTCCGCTTGTTGATATTGCGAAGAGGACGTCGCCCTTGTGGCCCCGCGCCTCGAGCTGCCGTGAGAAGACCTCGTCAAATGATGTGTCGTTCCCGATAGCGGTCAGCGTCGACGTGTTGACGCTGAGTGCCTCCGCAGCCAGGGCCCTTCTCTTCAAAAGAAAGCTGCTTACCATCTCCGTTGCTATATGCTGCGAATCCGCCGCGCTGCCCCCGTTGCCGCAGAAGAAAAGGGTCCCGTCCTGTCGCAGGGACACCGTCGCAATTTCGGCCACGGCCGCAATGATAGCCAGACGATCGTCGTCTTTGAGGATCGCCTCCATCACTCTGCCGTGCTCCTCCAGTCTGTCCCGGACGAGTCCTGCGAGTCCGGCAAAAGTAGTCTCCGCCCCCGCAGGGATATCAGTCTTGATGCCCTCGCCCAGTATATAGCCTGCCATCTCGCAGATCACACCGCAACCCCTCTGCGCGTGCGTCACGATCGTGGCACACCTTTTCACCGCTTCGTCGGCATCGCAGGGAGCGAAGCTGTGGTGAAGATGCTCCAACAGTTCCATGTCTTTCTTTGAGTCACCGACAAAACAGACCGAAAATTCGTCGAAGCCCTCCCTTTGTGACAGTTCTTTGAAAGAGACAAGCTTGTCCTTCGTGCCTGCTATGAAATAGTCCGGCGAAAACCTTTTCTTCACGAAATCGGTGAACTTATTATTCTCTCCCGATATGAAACCTATCTTGATCCCTTTCCTCTTGAGCTCAAAGATCGCATCGATGTCCTTGAAGGATATCCTTTTCGTCTCTTCACCATCGGGACCGATGTAAACCGCGCCATCTGTCAATACTCCGTCTATGTCAAACAGAACCACCTGGATCACCTGGTCTCTCCTCCTTGTTCCATAACTGTGACTTTTTCTATCGTACTGGTAAAACCCCTTCCTGGATCCCGGATCAAGTCCGGGATGACGACCGCGTGAGCTCCGGGATGACGACCTACTCTCACGTCATTCCCGCGAAGGCGGGAATCCAGGAGAAACGTGGGGCGGCAACAACCTCTGGATCCCGAATCAAGTCCGGGATGACGGCGGTGAGGAGCGGGGTCAACGCTCACTCTCATGCTTCGTTCCACCACTGCCCTGACCTGCAGAATTCGTCTGAGACGCCGTTCTTCGCCTTATATACGGCCACCGCGTGCTCTATCGATGATTCACGGTCCCTGCCGTTGTTCACGGCGACCATGAAGGTGTCGATGAAATCGCGGATCCTTTCCCTTCCGTTGACGTCATCGTAATAGTTGATGATCTTCCTCCAGCGAGAGAAGTCACCCACTGCCATGTCACCGCCGGCGGACCTCCCGATGGCGCTCTCCAGGTCCTCGAGCGTCCGAAAGATGACCTGCTGCCCCTCCTCCCTGTAGATCGGGAAACGAAGCCAGCCCGTGCAGTCCCAGCATACGACCCTGCAGCCGTGGAGCCCGGCGATGATCCCGGCGGAGTTTATCCCGTAGCACACCGACAGGTCGGACCTCTTCGCGGCGATAACGGGTGAGTGCTGCCTGAAATCGAGGACGATCATCCGTTTCTCTCCGATGAGGGTTTTCATCCTTTCAACTATCCTGTCACCCGCGGGGAGCAAAGATATGTCGTCCAGACGATAGGCTTTGCTCTTGATCACAGCCCCCAGGTGTTTGTTCCCTTCCATCACGCGAAGTATGGACAGGTAGAATTCCGAAAGGGTTTCGGGAGACTGGCTGAGGTTATACGCTCCGTTGTCGTCAAAGACGCTTATGACAAACCGGATATCGGGCGCGAGATCAAGACGGGGCATCGAGGCACCGGGGCTCTCTTTTATCCAGACTCCGCATGGAAGAATGCGGCCGATGGTGTTGCCCTTCTTCTCCAACAGGTCGTAGTGAGCCTCTCCCCAGGCAAAGAACACATGGTGCGGAGTCAGGTGGGAGGGATACGCGTAATTTATGTAATTCGACCAGTGGAGGCCCACCATGATGCCTCCCGCCTCCTTCATGGCCTGTGCCTGCGCCTCCTGCCCCCAGGACGCCTCCTGATGCTGGATAAGGATCTTCACATTGAATGCCTTGAAAAGATCGAGGTATATCTTCATCGTGACCATGAAGTTCATTCTGAAAAAGAGGAGCCATGCCGGGTCCGAAAGTTTTGCCGAACCCAGGCAATAGGAAAGCGCGCCGACCATGTCCCGCAGCGACATGGACCCTTGCCTTAACCCGTGCAGGTCCACCCATTTGAATCCCATCGCTTCAAGGGAATCCGTGGTTTCCTTTGTGACGGGTGTATCCTGCCTGTCGAGATAATACACAATATCCCCGTCGAAGTCCCACTTCGCCGTGCTCAGGAACTGCCTGAAATCCACCCAAACCCCGTGGTGAGGCTCATACTCGATCCACACGGAGTTCCGCGGAACACCGCGTTCAGCGGTGCCGACAATCTCTTTCTTTAACACCCCTGACAGCAACGCCCTCACCGACAGATACGCCGGTTTTGCCATCATACGCAGCCAGGCTGTGCAGGAAACGAACTGTTTCATCTTCAGACCCTTTGAGGCGTAGTACCTTTTCAGGATGTGGTTCGCAAAATCTCCTTCGAGATACAACTCGTTGGCTGACCCCGCCGTGTCGGAGATACGCTTTAAGGCCATCGTGATGAATGTAACGTGGGGATCGAGATAGGCTGACAGATAGCTTTTCGTCATGTTCCGGAACCAGAGAGGTTCATGCGGTATTGTCTCCGAGCAGAACAACTCAACCGCCCCCGACAGATCATCTGCCCTGTGATAGTCAAGGGCATACCCCTTCTCGTCCTTCAGATTGAGGGCAAGGCCCGCGGGGAGGAACCTGTTTTCCCACCCTGTTCCCTTCATCCTTTCAAGCACTACCCGCGCGTATCGTGAAACCCTGTGTTCATCAAACCTCACCATCAGGCCGGAGAACAAGGACCTCGCGAGAAGCACGCCGATGCCCGGCACCGTCAGCCTCTCCACCCATGCTATTCTTTTCAATCTCTTCAATGTGTTGAACCGGAAAGCTCACTGCGGGACAGTCAAAACAGACTTTTACTTTTATAGGTCGCTGGATCCCGGATCAAGTCCGGGATGACGACTTATTGTACTGAGTCCGGGATGACGACGGCGATAGAGACGGGATGACGACCTGCTCTATCGTCATTCCAGCGAAGGCTGGAATCCAGGAAAAGTGTGGCGCTGCAGAAACCTCTGGATCCCGGATCAAGTCCGGGATGACGACGGCGTGAGGTGTCCGGGATGACGACGGCGTGAGGGCCGGTATGACGGGAGGCTGATGGACCTGATCTTATTCCTCCAGGCGCGAGAGGCTCGCAATGATGGTGTCGCAACATCCTATCGATGCCAGTTGCTTTTCGTAGGCGCTGTGGAGTTCGTCGCTGTCGAGGAAGCTCCAGGTCTTGTGGCCGCCCGGTTTCCCCTTCGACAACCAGTGGAGGTGATTCGACAGGGGATACCTTTGCACCTGCTTTATGTAGTTGGCCTTGAGTCCCGCTCTCTTCGCCACCGATTCCAGGGTGGAATTCGTGTACAGGAAAAGGTGGGGGCTCCAGTATGTGAATCGCGAGAATGACTCGTTCTCATAAAGGGTAAGGAGGGCATCGCTCGCGTTCGGGACCTCGACGACCATGGAGCCTCCCGGCGCAAGCTTTCCGAGAAGTCTCCCCAGCATATCCACCGGATCAGCTATGTGCTCGAGGACGTGGAACAGCGTTATGATATCGAAGGTGTCCGTCACATCGTCCAGGGTGGCATGTACGGTGAGACGCTTTTCCCTGAAGTAGGGCTGCAACCGTTCCTCCAGCTCTATACCCGCAATTCGGGCTGCCATGTCCCTGGCCCTCAACAGGAAACCACCGTTCCCGCACCCGAAATCAAGGACGGCCCTGTTCTCCATCAGCGTTTTGAGAAAGTTGAACCTCCTGTCGTCGTCCCACGCCGTCTCGACGGCCCACGCCCCCACGTCGATCTCGCCGCCATGCATTCCCGAGGATTCATAGAACTTGTCATGGATATGGCCGAATGAAGAAAGGAAAACCAGGCCGCACGAAAGGCACTCATTTATCTCAAGATCCGGATTGTCCCGAACCCTGCCCGGTCTCTTCCGGTATTCCTTACCACCGCAAAGGTAGCAGGTGCTTTCACTCTTCATGGCGAATGCTCCTCCTTCATTCGTTGATGGGCTTCTCGCATCCATTTTCGCCGTTTCCTTCGGCAGCGTCTTCTTTCCCGACATCTTTAGCTATCAGGTGCATTCTGCTGAAGGAACCATTCTTGCTTATAAGCTCCGCGTGTGTACCTTCCTCTATGACACGTCCTTCGTCCAGGACATAGATGTGGTCGGCATTGATGATCGTTGACAGACGATGGGCTATGATGATCACCGTCGTTCTTTTCGCTATATTCTCTATCGCGTGCTGGATAAGCCGCTCGGACTGGGTGTCGAGAGAACTCGTCGCTTCGTCGAGAATAAGGATATCGGGTTTTCTGAGCACGGCCCTTGCCAGGGCTATCCTCTGAATTTGCCCGCCCGATAGTCTCACTCCCCTGTCCCCCACCATTGTGCTGTACGCATCGGGAAGGTCCTTGATGAACTCAAGCGCGTTGGCTATATCGCAGGCTTCTTCGATCTCGCTATCGGAAGCATCCTCTTTCGCCCATAGCAGGTTATCGCGGATGGTCATGTTAAAAAGGGCGCTCTCCTGGGGCACATAACCTATACGACTTCGGTACGAGAGAATGTCAAAGTCCCGAAGTGGTACTCCGTCTATACTGATCCTCCCGTGCAGGGGCTGATTGAATCCCATTATCATATCTATCAATGTGGATTTGCCTGATCCTGAACGTCCCACCACCGCGACCATCTTGCCCTTCCGGATGTTCATATCCACATCCTTCAGAACGGCTTCGTCGTCTGAATAGGCGAAGCTCACCTTTTCAAGGCTTATGTTGTTCTTTAGCCCGGCGAAGGGTCTCGTGCCCGATGTTTGCTTCAATTCCCCGGCATTGCGCCTCAATTCCATTACCTGCTCATAGCTGGGGAAGAAGTGATTCACATATGTCCTCTGTGCCATGATATTCCCGACAATCGGAAGGATGCGCATGAATGAATAAAGAACCGCCACGATCTCCGACAGGGTATTGGCAAAGGTCCTCCCCACATACATCGTAATGACAAGGACCAGTATACCGAAGGGATAATACATCTGGGGTATCGCGTTGGTGAGGGTCTGCGACTTGATGGTCGCCCTGCTCAGCGAATCAAATGCTTCTGCCAGAGACAGCCTGCTCTTCTCCTGCTTACCGAAACCGAGAATGATCTTGGCTGAGCCGATGCTTTCCTGAATAACGGATATCATCTTATTCGCCATTTTTGTGTTGATCTGTCCCAGCCTGTAGCCTATTTTACCGAAAAACACAAAGGGCAGCATGAACACAATGGCGCAGCCGAGGCTTACCATGGCAACCTTCCACGAGATGTAGAAGGGAACGAGTATAAAGATGCAGCATTGAAGAACATAGGCAATGTAGTTTGATATGACCTCGTAAGCCTCTCCAACGTTTTGGATCTCACGAGTGAACGTGTTAAGGAGTGTGCCCTGTTTATTGCTCGAGAAAAAGGCCCACCTGGCATTGAAGAAATCCTCAAAGGTCCCGAGAAGCACGTTCCCCTGCAGCCTGTACCGGGTCTTTACTATGAAGTACCGCGAGACAATGTAGAAGATGCTTCTTATCAGGACGAGGAGTACAAAGATGGCCAGCACACTGCCCAGGCTCGGCGGTATACCGACAACTTTCATAGCCCTTATGATGTATTGCGTGGAGACGCTGACATTCTGCAGATCCGGATTTACGAACAGATCCACGGCCGGGATGAGGGAAATTATGGAAAGGGCATCGATCAACCCGCCGACCACGAGAAAGGAAATGTTCAGCATGATCAGCAGAGGATACTTCTTGAAGATGAAAAGGAAGAACGCTATTTGTTTCATATTGTCCTTATTCCAAAAGATCCCTGTTACTGCGCAGGAAATGTGCGCCTATACGCGCTCTGATCACACCGTTCAGCTCGCTCTTCGGGATTAGCGACCAGAATCGTCCCTGCAGGTCCTCGTCTTCCCTGCTTGGCCGCCATGCCCCCTTCAATCTTTCATCCATCTCTATCACTGCTTCGCGGATCTCATCGGCTGTGTTCTCTCTGAGCTCAATCCCATTGCCCGCAAATTCAAAGGAATCCATGAATCTGCCTGCTCCCGATCCGATGATCTCCCGAAAAGTCATGTAACGATGTTCACCGATGAGCCAATATTTCTTGAATATCGTGATACTATTCCGGACATAGCTTGCTACATACTCAACGGGGACAAAATTGACATAAACAATGGGTCTTCTGAACACCATCGGAAGAGCGTCCAGACCGGTGCCGGTGCTGATAAAAAAGGAACAGTGAGCGCTCAGAAAGATATCCAGGAAGTCCGACCTATTTCCGTTCAAAGCGTAATCGATAATCCTAGGATTGTCCGCCATCAGTTGCTGCCCAACAAGGGAACCCATACGAAAGGCGAAGTAACCCCTATTTACCAACTCCTCCATCCCGGGGACAAAGTTGCTTATCCCTGAATTTCGGTAATCATGATAACTCCAGTCGTGCTCGGGATATTTCTCGCCCAGATAGAGCGAGTCCCTGGCGTGGAAACAGACAAAGGGTGCACCATCCGGTATACCAATCGTGCCCAGTGATTCACGCCCGGACACGATCTCCTTAGACGTGAACACCAGATGTGACAACGTATCAGCCATGAGAGCCTGCGTGTCCCTGTCGAGGAACCCGCCCATCTGAAGTCGATGCTCCGACCCACCGGGCAAGAAGAATGTGAAACGATAGAGGTATCTCACCAAGGGATTGATGGTTATCACGCGTTTCCACATACGATACAGCTGTTCATTACTGACGGGCTCGCAGTTGTAGAAAAGATCAATGAACTTTTTGTTGTGGCGACCCGCATCTCGCCCGCACAAATACACCTCGGTGTTGGCCGCATAGTGCCCTATCCTGTGGCTCAGCAATTGACCGAACCGGATGTGTACCCATCTTCTCACAAGACGCAGGACAACGATGACGATCGTTCCTGGTACGAAAAATACGATATGAAGCATCTTTCTGAACAGTACCTGCCAGCCGCCCTTCCTGATCTGAAGGACCTGTGAAACGATAAAACTCTTCAATCTTCCCATTGAGAGGATCCACCCAAAAGACTATTGCAAATTGCCGGAAATAGTATGATAATACGTCTTACTTGCTGTTCGGAACTCAATGCCACAGTACACAATGTTGAAAGTAACCGACAAAATGAAAAGCTATGCCGTCACCTTGCTCAAGCTCTGCTTTGCCGCATTGATAATATATTACATGGTTGCGACGGGCAAGCTCGACCTCAACCAGATCTCCCAGATCTCCCACAAGAAAGCCATGGTATTCGAGGTTGTCCTGATCATACTGACTGCGGTCCTGCTCACCACCATCAGGTGGTATTACCTCTTGATCTGGCAGGGAATAACCACGACCTTCAGGGCCGTTCTCAGGATTAACTGCATAGGTATGTTCTTCAACAGCTTCATGCCCGGGGCGCTTGGCGGAGACCTCGTAAAGGCCTTCTATATCGCCAAGGACAGCAAGGCCCGAAAGGTAGGCGCCGTTATGACGATCCTCATAGACCGGATCATAGGTTTCCAGGCCGTCATGATAGTGGCATTTGTCGCCCTCTTCTTCAACCACGATGTCATGATGTCGAACCCTCAGCTCCAATCCCTTGCCTTTGCTATAGCCTTCTATATCGCCTGTTCCTTTGTTGCGGCGGCCTGTGTCTTTTCCGCCAGGGTGAAGAGGCTTTTCATTGCCATCGGGGTCAACAAACTGGTTTACAAGCTTCCCAGGAAGGATCTTCTCCTTAGAATATACGATGCCTTCCATGTATACGCCCATCAGAAAACAAGGCTTTTGAAGGCCATCGGTATCACCATTGTGGTGGACATCCTCAACATCTGCATGTTCTACATCATCGGCAGAGGGATGGGCGAAGACGTGGTTTCTCTGACATCCTATCTTACGGCGATACCCGTCGGTATCCTCATGCTGTCACTCCCCATCGCCCCAGCCGGGCTTGGCGTTGGCCAGGTAGCCTTCTACAACCTGTTTCTATGGTTCGGCGCCCGCAGCGGAAGCATCGGAGCCACCATCGTTACCGTGTACCAGCTTATCTCGATCTCCCTTAGCCTTTGCTTTGTTCTTGTGTATCTCAAAAACCGTAAGGAGGTCAAAAAGGCCCTCGCCGACTCGCAGGAAAACTCCTTACCGGATTAGCACTGCGGATCCATCAGGCTTTACGGCTGTGTATAGCGGTCGTTCCTTCTCGGTAATTGGTATGCAAGTAAGTATGAATCGCGATCATACTAAATATATCGGCTATTCTTCCATTCGTGAGCATATCAACACATTCATCGAAATCCACCCATTGATATCCCGCCACTTCGTTATTATCCGGGAGGCCCTCTGTATTGGTGTCCTCAGAATCCCCAGTCACAAACACGTGCGTGGGGTTATATATGTTGTCAAGGCCCGGATGGTACGTGACGAGATGCCTCAAATTCGAACATAATACCCCTGTCTCCTCGAGACACTCCCTGATGGCAGCATCCTCAGGCAGTTCGCCTTCCTCCATCTTCCCGCCCGGGATCTCAAGGGAATAATCATTAATCAGCAACCGGTATTGCTTCGTCAACAAAACTCTCCCACCCCTGAAAACCAACACTCCCGCCCGGGCACCGTAACTGGCCACATAATAATCCTTTTTTATGTCCACAAAAGAAACAGGCACGTGATAAAGAGCCAAATACTTGTTACCAAATATCGTCTTGAACTCCTTGATGTGTTTCGGAAGCATCATTAGTCCCTTCGTCGTTATGTGGACTGGATAGACTGAGGATTGGGATTTTACCGTGCGAAATCACCTCAACCTATCTCAGCCTCAGCTTGAGGTTAATCGGCATTCAGCTCGTCTGTTCTCTATGCCAAAGCCTGAACAACATTTTTTCGGCTAGTTCAGGGGTAACGGGAGACACGCAAGAAAATACTGGATGAACTACTCAGGCTTTACTGCGATTATTATCCTTGAGGGATAGGCATAAATGGGGAACGCGCGCGAAGCCAGGCGCATTCTTTTTGTGAAATTATGAATCGGATTCCAACCTAACAAAGTCAATATCTTTCCTAGATGCATGTATCGCATATCCGTAAGATTATGCTCAGTTCTGAATCCGTTCAGGCTCAGCACTCTCTCAATCAGAGTCCCGTTGTATATGTAGGTAACCGGTGGACGGAACAAAAAGTATTTCTCTCTCTGCAACGCCTCGATTATATTATGCTTCATCTCTATGAAGTTGAATACGAAATGTCCCCCTGATCTCAGCACGCGGTGGACCTCGTTCAATAGTCTCGGAGGGTTCGGGACATTCTCCAGAACGCTCAACATTACGATAGTATCGAAGCTAGCCGATCGATAGCCGACATCCTCAAATCTGCCGTGGTCTATGTGTACACCATAGTGACGTTTCGCGAACTCCACAAACCTGGAAGAAACATCACACCCGATAGCTCTATCCCCATGTTGATTGGCCACGTGGAGGAAGCTGCCCGTGGACGCTCCTATCTTCAAAATCTCAATGGGCCTGTCGGACGGCAGAAATCTCCGGAGCCTCTGGTAACGCCGTTCTGACGTGGCAAGCCGGAATGGCTCGTCGACCAGATAGTCGTAATAACCCCATATCTTCCGGCTTTCAGAACGCCGTGAACTCACAAAAATCTCGGAATTGAAGAACCAGTCGAAAAATCTCTCATTCGGCATTGGTGTCTGTTTGATAAGGCCGCATGCGCACCGCTGGAATGTCAGAGGGAAACCAAAATGCTTGTTTCCTCTGTACGGGGTGAAACGCGGATGACCACACAGAAAACACACATTGTCCGAGTCGTCATGATCATAGAGGTCAGGTGATGGCACGATGCTCATTTAATCCCCTTAAAGATATCCCTGGATCCTTGGGCGGAAATACTCGACCGTGTGCGCGAGCCCTTCCGCCAGATTGGTTTTGGGGCTCCAGCCGGTTTCAGTGCTAAACTTCGAGTAATCGGCCTGGAAGTCACCGATGTCGATCGCCGCGTGATCCGGGGGGAAAGGTATCAATCGGTATTCAAGCGGACAGATGCCGTGCAGCAGGTTCACAAAATCAAGCAGGGTGTATAATTTGGCCGAGCCGAGATTGTAGATATGAGACTCGAGTTCGGTGTTCTCGGCAGCAAGTATGAAAGAATCCACCACATCGTCGATGTAATTGAAGTCACGCTTCTGGGTGCCGTCGCCGAATATATCGATGCGGTTGCCCGTTAATGCGTTTCGGATGAAGATACCCGTGAAACCCTGTTCGTTTCCCCGAAGCTGCTGGCGCGGGCCATAGGTGTTCGTCAGCCTCAACGAGATGCATCGGATACCGTACAGTTTGGAGTAAAGCGTGTAATAGTGCTCGCTTGCGATCTTGTTGATGCCGTTGACATCTGTCGGCACCAGAGGATGGTCTTCGTTCACCGGCAGGTAGAACGGCTTGCCGTACACCTGCCTCGTCGAAGCGTTTACGATGGTTACCTCCCGGTTATACTTGCGACAACACTCGAGAATGGACAACTGGGCCCTGCAGTTGACGTCAAGGTCCGTGAACGGGTCGGTCATGGAAAGAAGGTGACCCGTCTGTCCCGCCACGGAGAAGATGTATTGCGCACCTTTAACGAGGTACTCAAGGCTGTAAATATCGCGGATATCGGAAAAATTGATGTCCACCCTGTCCTTCACGGGTTCGATGTTCATGAGATTGCCGCCATAGCGGGGCAGCATGGAATCGACTATCGTCACACGCGCCCCGAGGGAAACCAGGCGGATCGCCAGGTTTGAACCGATGAATCCCATCCCCCCAAGGACCAGGACCCGCCGACCAGCAAGGTTATGTGTTCCCATCCGTCTCCTTTCGCGATCGGCCTTCAATCGAGTCGCGGACGAGGTACTGGGGAGAGCTATTCTGCACCAAATATAATCGACCCAGGTATTCGCCAAGCATACCCAGAATACAAAACTGCAAACCGGTAAAGAGAACGATCGTGACGATGAGCGACGCCCAGCCCTTCGGCACGGGCGAGTGAATAAAAATACCCTCAAGACTCCATGACAATATGAAGAAAACGGCCATCAACAGACCAATGAATGTCATCCCAAAACCTATCAAAGACGCCAGCTTCAATGGCATGATAGAAATGCTGGTGACCATGTTGAGCCACAGCCTGAACAATCTGCCTATCGTGTAATTTGACCGGGACACGGTACGTTTCTCATGCTCGCAAAGTTGCGTCCCGATAGAGTCGGTGGCCCGCAGGATCAAGCTGTCGATATAAGGGAATGGTCCCTTATAATCCGTGACGACATCGACAAGGAATCGATTCATTGCTTTGAAACTGGACAGATACAGGGCCTTGGGTTTGCGCAGCAACAGCGTCGCCACCCAATTATTGAAGGCACTTCCAAGGTTCCTAAACATACTATGCTGCTTCTTTGCGTAATAGCTGTACGCAACATCGTACCCTTCATCCAGCTTCTGCACCAATTTATGGATCTCCCGAGGCGGGGTTTGAAAGTCATCATCAATGATACAGACGTAGTCACCCGTGCTCTGGTTCAGACCGCACATTACGGCGTTGTGTTCACCGAAATTGCGGGAAAGTCTGTAGTACTTGACCATCGTTGGGTGTTTGTCCACCGCGAGGATGGCGTAATGGTGTGTATCATCTCTGCTGCCGTCATTGACGAGCACGATCTCCAGCTTCTGGAACGCGGCTCTCAACTCGTTCACCACGGTATCGATAAGGTCCGCAATCATTCTGCCGCTGTTGTACAAAGGAATTACAACGCTGAGACATCCCGGGTGAACATCAGCATCAAAGGCTTTGGAATCTACACCTGTTGTTCGACCGTCGCTTAACATTTTCACCTCGCCGTGTACAGCACCATTATCAGGTCACGTGGATGATTCCACTCCCCAATATAATGTGTCTCCCATCCGTGCTCGGTTCCGAACTTCTCGATAGTTGTTCTGGTGTATTCAAAATGATCGAGGCTGTGAGACCGTCTTCTCTCTGAGTCAGACCCTCCCTCAAAGAATGTTGCATAGTAACGGTGTCCGGGATTCACAAAGGCACGCAGGTTCTTCATGCACAGGTTGATGTCGGCACTGCTCAAATGGGTAAAAAGGGAGAGGGACAGAGAATAGTCCGGCACCTTACTCAACTCCGTGAACTCGAAAGCCTCGGTAATAACGATCTCCGGCCTCTTAGCATCGAAGAGCTCCTTCCCCAGCTCGTTTTCTATACCCCGCTGCACAAGTTCCTCTTCTTTCTCAATGGCAAGATAGTTGCCTTTGTTAAGGTAGGGAATGAAATGTATCCCGCCACGAAAACTGCCACAACCAATATCAAGGAAGACATGCTCGGGCCTCAGTCCCTGGGCGAACATGAAATCGAATTGAAGCTGACCTATCTCGTCCCACCTACCCCCGACATAGAACCTATGTCCCAGTACTGCTATACCCTTTTTCCCCTCCGGGATCACCCCACCGAAAAGGCTGTACCTGATCCAGTTGAACAAATTTCCTTTCATGAATCACCCTCATAATCGTTGATCGTTGATATGATGTGGAGTGCCTCCTCCTTACTCACGGATTCGTGGATGGGCAAGGAGAGTATCTCCTGAGCCGCGCTAATGGTGACAGGCAGTTCACGCGGTTCCTTTGGGAAATCCTTGTAAACCGGCATAAGGTGCACGGGTATCGGGTAATGAACGGAGGATTCGATCCCGGACCTCAACAGAGCTTCCATCAGTCCCGCACGAACACGCGTGCGAAGAACATACTGGTGCCATGACGGCACAACGCGCTGCTGGTCGGGCGGCAATGTTACATAACTGGACTGCACGTGAGCGTTGTATAGATCCGCCACCATGCGCCGATGGGCCAGCCATCGAGGAAGAACCTTTAGTTTCACCCGCAGCATCGCGGCCTGGATCTCAGATATCCGAGCATTCGTGCCTTCCAACACGGACAGTCCCTTCTCATCGTAACCATACAGCCTCAGTTTTCGAAGTCTGTCTGCAAGCTCGTCGTTGTCCGTCACCACGGCCCCGGCGTCTCCCAGGGCACCAAGGTTCTTTGTCGGATAGAAGGAGAAGCAACCAATGTCTCCAAAAGTGCCCACCTGGCGCCCATCATAGGTGGTGCCCATTGCCTGAGCGCAGTCCTCCACGACTGATATGCCATACTTCCTTGCCAGCATATTCAGACGCGTCACATCGGCTGCCCTTCCCCAGAGATGAACCGGCAGGAGGCAGCGTGTTTTATTGGTAATAGCCCGTTCCACGAACGTGACGTCCATCATAAGGTCGTGCTGGCAAACATCAACGAAAACCGGTCGGGCGCCAGTCAGCCGAATGGCGGCTACAGTGGGCACGCATGTGTTTGAAACCGTGATCACCTCGTCTCCCTGACCAACCTCCAAGGCAATAAGGGCCAGATTCAGAGCAGCAGTACCCGAGGACACGCCGATGCAGTGCCTGGAACCAACGGTCGCCGCAAATTCCGTCTCGAAAGCTTCCGTTTCCGGCCCAAGCATGAGTCGTCCCGAGCGCAAGACCCGGGTCGTTGCGGCAAGGATCTCTGCCTCAATCTCCGGCAACGATTTCAAATAGTCGAAAGACCTTATCATTCCTTAAAGATATCCCTGGATCCTTGGGCGGAAATACTCGACCGTGTGCGCGAGCCCTTCCGCCAGATTGGTTTTGGGGCTCCAGCCGGTTTCAGTGCTAAACTTCGAGTAATCGGCCTGGAAGTCACCGATGTCGATCGCCGCGTGATCCGGGGGGAAAGGTATCAATCGGTATTCAAGCGGACAGATGCCGTGCAGCAGGTTCACAAAATCAAGCAGGGTGTATAATTTGGCCGAGCCGAGATTGTAGATATGAGACTCGAGTTCGGTGTTCTCGGCAGCAAGTATGAAAGAATCCACCACATCGTCGATGTAATTGAAGTCACGCTTCTGGGTGCCGTCGCCGAATATATCGATGCGGTTGCCCGTTAATGCGTTTCGGATGAAGATACCCGTGAAACCCTGTTCGTTTCCCCGAAGCTGCTGGCGCGGGCCATAGGTGTTCGTCAGCCTCAACGAGATGCATCGGATACCGTACAGTTTGGAGTAAAGCGTGTAATAGTGCTCGCTTGCGATCTTGTTGATGCCGTTGACATCTGTCGGCACCAGAGGATGGTCTTCGTTCACCGGCAGGTAGAACGGCTTGCCGTACACCTGCCTCGTCGAAGCGTTTACGATGGTTACCTCCCGGTTATACTTGCGACAACACTCGAGAATGGACAACTGGGCCCTGCAGTTGACGTCAAGGTCCGTGAACGGGTCGGTCATGGAAAGAAGGTGACCCGTCTGTCCCGCCACGGAGAAGATGTATTGCGCACCTTTAACGAGGTACTCAAGGCTGTAAATATCGCGGATATCGGAAAAATTGATGTCCACCCTGTCCTTCACGGGTTCGATGTTCATGAGATTGCCGCCATAGCGGGGCAGCATGGAATCGACTATCGTCACACGCGCCCCGAGGGAAACCAGGCGGATCGCCAGGTTTGAACCGATGAATCCCATCCCCCCAAGGACCAGGACCCGCCGACCAGCAAGGTTATGTGTTCCCATCCGTCTCCTTTCGCGATCGGCCTTCAATCGAGTCGCGGACGAGGTATGCATTAGAGACCCGAGAGAAATACTACTCATAGTCGGGTTTGCCGCGCGTGTCTGGCCAGAAGTTCATCCCAAAGACGCTGCACTGCATGAGGATAGCGCGTTTTCATCACCACAGGCGCATTGTTGAGTTGCGGTATGATATTGCCATCAAGAAGATTACTTTCATTGTAGACCGGCAGGTCCATTTCGAAGAACCGAAGAGCCCCGATAGCTTCAGAATGCTTTGTTGCCGGATTTAGTAGGGCCTCATAGCGCACGAACCATGTATCAAGTCCCTCACAATTCTGCAGCAAACTGGCGATATGCTTCAGCCAAAGCCTGTAAGAATACCATATGGGTATCCTGTTCCTGCGCTTAAGAGACAAAGCAACAGCAACCGGCTCACGCATACATACTATGACCCTACGAACATCTCCCCCGTTAGCGCGCCATGCGGGCAGGGTTAAGCAAAATCGGTTCTCCTTGACGATCCTATCCGCATAGGAAAGCCCGAGTTCGGCAATATTGGCCGCGTATTTCGTGCCACGCTTCATAATGGTTGCTGCGTTAGGAAGGTGAAGGTAAGCCAACCTTCCCCAGTTGCCATGCAATAGAGAGATATTCAGCCGAAGCACGTCCAACTGCTCATAGTAACCCGCTGGATTCCATTGATCGGCAGCGTAAAATGTACAGGGATCACCCATATTTGCACCTGCCGAATGGAACAGTTTAGCAACAAGCGATGTTCCCGAGCGATGCATTCCGCAAATCAGTTGCATAGGACGTTAATCCCCCATTCGGTCGGTCGAAAATGCGACGGAATCAATACTAAGTCTGCGCATATCCAGGTAGTCCTTTATACGACAAAACTGATTTTCAAACGGCCCATGCCTGAAGGAAAGAGTCAGGTCCGTCTCACCCGTGAATAGCAACGCTGCCTGCATCACGTTTGCCCGGACGAGGCGTGGGAACGAAATACCGCCCCTGAACTGGACATTCAAGCAATGGCTGTACTGAAGCGGAAGCAACAATACGGACGTACCCTTGCTTCGCGCCTTGATATCGAGCCCGGTTTTTGTGAACGTCAGTGTAGCAGGGTCAGCCGGTACGAGTCGTTCAAGAATCCTCTCTGTCAATACGACACTGTTCTTGAAGTTGAAGCGAGCCTTGGTACTCGACATGAGCGCAACGGTATCATTAGCATTGCGGGAAACAATCTGATTAACCGGAGAATAGGTACCGACATTGGGGTTTGCGATTTCGAAAACATACATTGGATAACCACTCGCAGCAAGACTCAACTCAGGAAGAAGTATCATCTTTTTCTTGGTCATTTCTTCGTAAGGTGGAGGCACATAGCCACTGATGATGACATAGCGAACACCTAAGCTTGCGAGATAGTGTACATTAACATCAGTAAGAACAACAACACTTCGAATCTGTCGATCGATCGGGCGTGAAAGAAACCTCGTCATCATTGCATAAAACTGGGGCGTCATAAGTTGATTGTACGAGAAAACAGTTGGGATATTAAGCCGCCATAAACCAAGTCCTCGAAAGTCGTTCCCTATGTGTTTCGTGAACAGATAGTCGATTCCAACCTGATCGACCCACCAAACAGAGTCCCCGGGGATCGCCCCTCGCGTGATAGTAGCTACGGCTCCCTTGTAGGTTCCCTCCTGACTAAGTCCTATTGCGGATGCAAGTTTGTCCCCAAGGAGAGTGTTTCCCATTGGCCACTCAAACGGAGCTTCACGTGCTACAGAGCTCAAGGAGTACACGAGAAGAATGACGCCAAGCACGAACCCGGGGGAAAAGTACTTTCCATCCCAACGTTTTGACCGAAAAATACCCTGATTCAACGCGGGTAGAAAAAAGCCTCCCGCCTTTCCTACGATAAGGATCGATCCATGGGCTGCGAGAAGTGAGTACAGCGGATAAAAGAAAATCTCGAAATCACGTGGAGACGGACCCGTATAACGGGTAACAACAAATGATACGAAGAATCCAACAGATACGATCAAAGACCAAATGATGAGGTTTAAAATTGCAAAAGGAACAATCTGTCCCTCCTTTCTTGAGATAGAAAAAAACGAGCCCATCATACTCAAACAAAAAAGAGCACCTCCAGCAATGTTGTCCACAAACAGGACTGAGGCAAAGTCCATTGTACGCCGGGAATCTAATAATTCTCCCGAAAAGAAGAAGGGTACCGTGTTTAGCACTGTTCCCAGTAAAAATGGGCCCAGGGTTGTAGCGGTGACCACCGCGAACAATGCCATGAAAACTCCCTTAAACAAAAGCTCGCGTTTGTTTTGAAGCGTCAAGAGCGACAACAAAACCAAAGCGCAGTATAGCGGAAGCGCAAGCGAGAATACAATAGGAGCAGCGGTCGTCGAGTGCAGGAAGATAACAAGCGCCAAAACCCCGTAGCATATTGAAGCCCTGAGGGAGCCTTTTCCGATTCGACTGAAGAACGCCCACCCGAGAGTTGCCGAGGCGATCAAAAAGGAGTAATGAGGAACGATTCCCGTGATCTGATACCCTGTCGTCGGTCTGATAAGAGGTAGTGTTATCATGCACAGAATCCAACATGCCGCGAGCGCTAAACGGGAGTCTATGCCGTAAAGCCGCCAAGCCACATATGACATGGCAAACAACAACACGCTCGAAATTGTGTACACAATAACCGGATCGACATTACCATCCTTCAGCATGCCGGCAAACAAGTAACACGGGAATAGCCAACAATTATGTGACATGAAGACATTACTGAATTCCTGAAGCGGATTGCTCCCAAAACTTAAACCCAGAGGCATCCAGTCAAACTGGAGCTTGATCTTCATAAGATTGTATGTGCCGTCATATCCGATGAATAAGAATATCTTGTTCTGGCAGAACACCACATAGGAGACAACAGCAAAAAACACAAGATGCAGAAGGAACGGCATGTATGCTCTCACGCGGAAATACGCTATTGCCCGAGAGAACACTGACAGCTTGTTAAGAAAATATCTCATGAAATTAGTTATAGTTTTCAAAATCGTGTCAACACGGGCTTACTTGTCGCTTGAAGCACGGCCGTTTTTCACACATCCGACCCTCAAGGCATTAAGATACTATTTCTCCGTGTTTGAGACGATCGATAATCGAAATCATCGACTGATCGACACTACATTTATCCGTTTCTATCACTATCTCCGGTGACTGTGGCACCTCATACGGGGAGCTAATACCTGTGAACTCTGAGATTTCCCCTTTCATCGCCCTTCGATAAAGGCCATTGGGGTCTCGCCGCAGGCATACACTAAGCTCGCACTTGACGAAGACTTCAAAGAAATTCTCACTAGGGATTAGAGACCGCACAAACTTCCTGTCTTTCACAAATGGAGAGATAAAAGCGCAGAGAACGATATGGCCCGCTTCAAAAAAGAGTCGCGCCACCTCTCCTGCGCGCCGGATGTTCTCGTTCCTGTCCTCTTCAGAAAAGCCGAGATCTCCGCACAACCCATGGCGCAGGTGATCTCCATCGAGAAGCATGGTCTGGCATCCCAGATTGAATAAGTGCCTTTCAACCATCCGGGCTATAGTCGACTTGCCCGAACCGGAATAACCCGTAAACCACAATACTGCTGCCTTGTGGGTGTTTCTCCTTTCCCTGACCTCCCGGCCAATGTTCCAACCGCTCCAAACCGTATGGGAAGACCGTGGCGTCCTGTTTTCCTCGCGGTGATCATCCCCTCCAGGGATGGAGTCAATCTCTCTGGGCACATCACGAATCATACCCGCCGCAACTGTGTTGTTCGTTAACGGATCAATGAGAATGAAACTGCCCGTTGCATGATTGATTCTGTAAGGATCGAAGAAGATCGGTTCGGAAGTAGTTATTTCAACCCTTCCGATCTCGTTTAGGAGAAGCGTGTCCGCCGATACGCGGTGTAATGTGTCGACATCTATCTTGTACACCACCTTCCTCAGAAAAACCTTGACGTATTTCGTCGTATGCTTCATAAGGTAAGCCTTCTCGGTTGCGCATCCGGTTTCATCCATCCAGCAGATCATAGCTTCGAGACGGCTTTCTACCCGGGGCAGGTTCTTTGTTCTGACGATCATGTCTCCCCGGCTGATATCTATTTCCCTATCGAGGGCGAGAACAACCGATTGGGGAGCGAAAGCCTCAGGCAGTTCCCCATCATAGGTACCAATGCGTCCAACGCACGCCGTGTTTCCAGACGGCAGCACAACTATTTCTTCACCTGGAGTGACCGTACCCGATACGATCCTCCCGGCAAAACCTCGAAAATCGAGATGCGGCCGGATAACATACTGGACGGGGAATCGAAAGTCCACAAGATTGCGATCCGCCGAGACATGCAAATTTTCCAGACAATGAAGAAGGGTCGTGCCATCATACCACGGCATGTTGTCGCTCTTTTGGACAACGTTATCACCCTTAAGCGCCGATACCGGAATAAAGACCATGTCGTGGATATCAAGCTTCTGCGAATACGCTTCGTATTCATCGACGATGCGTTCATACACCTCCTCCGCGTAGCCGACAAGGTCCATCTTGTTAATGGCGACAATCAAATGCGGGATTTGCAGCAACGAAATAATGAATCCATGCCGTTTTGACTGTGTCAGGACCCCGTTTCTAGCATCGATCAGAATCACCGCGCAATCAGCCTTGGATGTTCCCGTAACCATATTCCTTGTGTATTGCACATGCCCGGGCGTGTCGGTAATGATGAACTTCCTCTTCTGAGTCTCAAAATAGCGGTGAGCAACGTCGATGGTGATGCCCTGCTCTCGTTCGGCCGCGAGACCATCGAGGAGATAGGCAAGGTCAACCTCCCGGGCTCCCTTCCTCTTTGAAGTCCTTGCTATCGCGGTGTACTGATCCTCATAAATGGATTTTGTCTCAAAAAGGAGCCGACCGATCAATGTCGATTTACCATCGTCGACACTGCCCGTTGTTGCAAAGCGGAGCAGAGTTTTTTCGCGGTGTTCCATCAGAAGTATCCCTCTCTCTTCTTCTGTTCCATGGAACTATCGCTCGTCAGATCGATGACCCTGTTCTCCCGCTCCGATTTGGTAGCCGAGCGAACCTCCCCTATGATCTCGTCAATTGTCGATGCTGTTGAGGCAATGGCCCCGGTACAAGGAATACATCCCAAGCTGCGAAAACGACACATAACGCGCTCTATCAGATGATCGACCTTTCCATCACTGACAGAACAGGAGGTCACCGGTATGAGAATGCCGTTTCGCCTGATAACATCTCGTTCACGGGCATAGTAAATGGGAACGATAGGAATTCCCTCCAGCTTGATGTACTCCCAGACATCTCTTTCCGTCCAATTGCTCAATGGAAAAACCCGCATTGTCTCGCCTTCATTGATCCGTGTGTTGTACAGGTCCCACAGCTCGGGTCGTTGCTTCTTCGGATCCCATTGGCCGAAGGCATCACGGAGAGAAAAAACCCGTTCCTTGGCTCTAGATTTCTCCTCCTCCCTTCTTGCACCACCAAACGCCGCATCGAAACCGTGTTTGCGCAGGGCATCCAGTAGCGCTGCTGTCTTCAGGTAACTGCAGCACTTGTCCACTCCTACCTCAAGGGGGTGGCAACCCCTGGCAATCCAGGCCTCATTTCTTTCGACGATCAGCTCCGCCCCTATCTCCCGACAAAACTCGTCCCTGAAGGTATACATCTCGGGAAACTTGTATCCTGTATCGACGTGCATCAACGGAAAAGGGAATGTACCCGGATAAAAGGCCTTCTGAGCCAAACGTACCATAACGCTCGAATCCTTGCCCGCTGAATAGAGCATCACAGGGTTCTTGAACTCCGCGACAACCTCGCGCATGATATGGATTGATTCTGACTCCAGTTGTTTTAGGAATGGCAATGTGAACGAACCCATCTAACTAATCTCCCCGCTGATGTAAGCCCGTGTTCTCTCGTCATCCGGTTTACTGAAAAATTCTCCCGCTGGTTTGTGCTCGACCAAATCCCCCATGTACATGAAAGCTATGTAATCCGCCAGCCTCTTTGCCTGTCTGAGGATATGTGTGACAACAACGATGGTATACTTCTTCTTCAGTGACCTGAACTGTGTTTCCACGAGTTTTGACGATATAGGGTCAAGCGCGGAGGTGGGCTCGTCAGCAAGAATGACCTCCGGCTCGATCGACAGAACCCTGGCCAGCGCAAGCCGCTGCTGCTGGCCGATAGATAATCTGGTCGCCGGAACGTGGAGCCTGTCCTTGACTTCATCCCAGAGTCCGGACAGGCGAAGGTAATACTCCACCAACAGCCGCAAACTTTCTCTCCGACTCTTCCTTGTCCTGCTAATCGGACCAATTCGTCCACACAGATCCTCAAATTGACCAATTCGCGATATCCTAGATAGAATGTCGGACACATCCAGTCGGTGAATTCGCGGACCAAAAGCGACATTATCATAAACAGACATCGGCAAAGGATGGGGGCGCTGAGAAAGAAAGCCGACCTTTTTCCTGAGGTCTGTAACATCTAGTCCATTATCGTAAATGCTAACACCGTCAATAATGATATCACCCGACACCCGAACATTCTCATTGAGATCCAACAATCTATTCATGCTCTTGAGCAGTGTCGTCTTCCCACACCCGGAAGGTCCAATGATCGCGACTATCTGGCGCTCCGGGATATCGAGCTCTACGTCTCTTATGACCTCGTGATCCCCGTAAGATACTGAAACTTTCTTCAACTGAATCATTGAAATCCGCCGTTGATGTTCCTATTTCACTATGTTCCTTGAAAGACGCCAACCCAGAAGTCTTGCGAGAATATTGACTATAACCACAATGAACAACAGGATCAAGGCCGACGCGTACGCTCTCGCCTGCACCTCTGGAATTGGCGTCGACACCTGAAAGAAGACGGCCAAGGGCAGGGAAGCAACCGGATCAAGGAGGGATGTCGGGATTGTATCCGTGTATCCCGCCGTAAATAGTATCGACGCCGCGTCCCCAATGCCCCTTCCAAACGCCAAAACAACGGCGGTGCAGATGCCGGGCAAGGCTTGCCTCAGCACCACGGCCACTGTTGTTTCGATCCTTGTTGTGCCCAAAGCGTATGAGATCTCTTTGAGCTCATGGCGAACCATCCGAATAGCTTCGTCCATTGCCCTGATCATGATCGGTATCATAAGGAGCGTCAGAACAATGATCCCCCCCAAAAGAGAAGCCCGTATACCTAGGTATACCATGACGACAAAACCGAAGGCCCCATAAACGATCGACGGCGTTCCCCACAGGATGTCGAGCACCAATCGCGAGAGATCGGCCAACCGTTTGCCCGTGTATTCTCTCTGGAGACCGAAGGCGACGGGCAGACTGATGATCAGGGCCATTATCGTCGAGCCCGACACGAGGTAAAGAGAACCAACGATGGCATTGGCAACACCGCCCTCCTTGCCCAGATAGTAACCACCCCGCGGGGTATCAAGGATCATGGACAGGCTCATGGCTGACATGCCCTTGACCGCAATAACGGCAACGATTCCGGCAAGACTCGCCAATACGAAAAGGAGTGATACCAGCATCAATAACTTAAAGAGATTCTCTTCAGCCTTTCGTGCATTCATCTGTGGCCCTGCAATCCAATCCTCTGAAGTGCATAATGAGCGGTCAGACTGAAGCCGGCAACCATTGACATCAGAATGAAAGCCGCTGTCATGAGTGCTGAATCATAAAGGGGAATAGACATCACCTCACCATAGTTGTTGGCAATGAGCGCAGGTAATGGGTACGCCGGATCAAAAACCGAAGAAGGCACCTCAGCAACGTTACCGACAACCATCAGCACTGCCATAGTCTCCCCAAAGGCGCGCGCGAAACCAAGAACAACGGAGGCAAGGAGACCCCTGTATGCCTTTCTCAACACGACATGCTTGATCGTCTCCCATTTCGTTGCCCCGAGAGCCAAAGCACTTTCCCTGTCTTCCCCGGGGACCATTCTCAAAACCTCCAGAGAAATGGAAATGATGAAAGGGATAACCATGATAGCCAGGATCAACCCTCCCGCCAGAAGACTGTACCCTGTCGTCTGGACGTCCATGGATTCTCCGATCGCTCTCACGACCGGCACGATCACCAACACGCCGAACAAACCATAGATGACAGAGGGAATGCCCGCCAGGATATCTATGATGAAACGAGCTGCTTCACGAGAACGCCGACCCACGTACTCGGTAAGATAGATCGCGCAGAGCAGGCAAAGTGGAATGGATATCAGCATCGCTATCAAAGTCACTTCCGCGGTTCCAACAATGAAGGGAAATAGTCCGAAGGAACCCTTCATGGGATGCCATGACGTAGAAAACAGCAATTCCACGAGTGGAACACGGGCCAGAATCGGCCCGGCCTTTACGAGCAACCCGCAGAAAATCGCAAGGCCAAGTACATTGATAAACAACACGCTGGCACGCATCGAAATCCGTGCAAACGTATCTTTTAACCGTCGCCTGCTAGTATCCATTTTCATCCAAATCGAGTATTCCTTATTCGCCTACCTTCCTTAAGGCCGCCTTGATCTGTGAGGTATTGATCCTCAAGTATCCGATATCGTCAGCGTATTTCTGACCATCCTTAAGGATCCATTTAACGAATTCTCTGGCGGGGCCTTTGAAAGCCCCTTTTGTGACCAGATAAAGGTCTCTCGCAGGCGGCGAAGGGTAGACACCTGATTGCACCGCTCGCATTGCCTGTTCCTTTGTTCCGAGCATTTCTTCAGGGTCGACTCTGCCGTTGCCGTTGACGTCAATCGCTACAACATGAAGTCCTGCCACAGGCCTGCCCGTTTTCATATCATAGGCATAATTGAGATTATTGTAACCTATGCCTGACCTGTCTCTGCGGACCGCTTCAGCGACACCGGGGTCACCATATACCGCAACACCCTTTAAATCCTCCTGATCCTTGCCAAGATATTTTGCCCAAGTCTCGGCCGCCCCACACGAGTCTGACCTCGTATAAACGCGGACCTTCTGGCTGTTAGAAACCCCGGTTAACTCACCCCAGTTCTTGGCACTACCAGTTACCCACAGAGCCAGAAAAGCTTTCTTGGTCAATCCCATCCTTGTCAGTTCCCGGATAACGGGATTGTTCTCGTTCACCGTTGGAAAGACAGCATCCTTTACCACAGGGACAAAGAAGAGATTTTGCGCCATTTCCTCGGGACGAAGCTCTCTGGAGACCATGCCGATATCCACTAGTCCGGAAAGAGCATCCGCCACGCCCTTGCCCGCGCCCCCGGCAGAAACATCGATTCTGACCTCCGGATGGACCCTCTTGAACTCCTCAGTCCATTTCACCATCATCGGATAAAGCGCCCAGGCGCCGGACACTCTTATCTTTCCTTTCACTTCCGCAGCCACGGCATCTCTCCGAGTCTTGTGTTCAGCCGCGCTTGTTTCGCAAGAGAGTGCCACCTGCGTAATGAAAATGAGCACCAACATACCAATCGCTCCAATACATTGATTATTCCTCATGTACTTCACGTTGCCCTCCAGATGAGATTCAAGATGATTCGTTGATATTGACCTTGGAGATTTGTCATTTGCCAGGCTGCATCGAACCATCCAAAGCCTTACTCACTGTACGGTCCTGAATGATGCCCAAATGAGTGTACTCTGGGTAGTGAGATCCTTCATTGCCAACCTTCTATCGGGGGCATACCCGCCCTGATCTGGACAGGATAAGTCCTTCCGTCGTTGTAAAAGTAGATTTCCTCCATCCGTTGATACAAGCCATCAAAGTGTAGGCTCTGTTCTGATTTTGCAATTAGTTTCTTATACGCTTTTATGAATCTTCGTGGAATCCCAGAGGAGCTGTTTTCCTTCCAGGTCAGAAGATAAACATCTTTACGGCTATTTGTCCACACAACTCCCAGATGCCTCCCGATATTATTAGGATGGAACAACTCGGTATATTGGAACATTTCAAAAAGGTCTTTCTTGAGGTCGATGATGAAGTAGTTCAGATCCTGCCTTTGGAGCAATTCCTTCGCCCGGTTCGAGTCCGAGAACATAATTTCGTGCCAGTCTTGTCCCAACGAGTAGGAAATTGCTGTCTCAAGACCGGAATCCGGGCCCATGTAAAAGTTGTACAGAGAAAAAGACCAGATCCTTGTCTCCGGACCAAGCATCTTGCGCACTTGAACGGCGGGTTCCCATAGTGCATCGTTGTGCCCATACATGGTGCTGTAATTGATTCTCCCGCATATAAAAGCTGCTGTCCTATACGTCTTACCCAGCACTTGCGGGAACATCTGGTAGCTATTAAAAGACCAGAGACATACGATCACCATTCCCAGAACTATGGTTATATTCGTTCTTACGGTCTGGCCGAAGGGCAAAAGGGTGATGAAAGAATTCCAGACCAATAAAAATCCGGCCACAAGGAAAAAGACTATGAAAATATAATTCCTTAGGTAAGAATGAGGGTGCGCCGTAGCCAACAGACACATGATGAATGCGGCGGTAAGGAAGGCCATCAAGGGTATCGCCGTACGATGTTGTTCTAGCTTGGCTCCGTGTCCTTTCACATACAGAACAATTCCGGTAATACCGGGTAGCAGGACAAATAGGATAAAATAGTCCACCTTTACAAAGAAGAGACTCATGACTCTGAATAGCCCGAGGAGATATTTGAGATCGAAAATGTTGCCGACAAGCTTGAAACCACCAATATCCTTGCTCGTTCCCTGCTCAAGCAAGACCATAAGGTAGGGACTGACCCATTCACTAAGTTTTTTCTGGTCCGCCAGTTTCCAGAAGAGTCGAAAAGGTGTGATTTCAGCCATACCCGTTATGGAATAGTTGATGGCAAAAGTACTAAAGATAATCAACAGCCCTGACACCAGGATTGACGCAAGTCGCATCGCTGATCGCAAGTCTTTCATGATGACGCACTTGACAATCATGATAACGAGAAAGAGCGCAACAATTGCAAAGGATGGCGGAAAGAATATGACAAAACCGGCGACAATCAGCATTCCTCCCATCATCCAGAGGTTCCTATCTGTCTCTTCCGACCTCTCCATTTCAATGACAACCCACAGGATCGATGCGTAGAATGAAGACGCGATAATGTGGTGTGTATTGAAGAATGAATAGTAGGGGTCTATGTAGATCATCAGCTGGTAGAGGAAACATGCTGTCAAGGGTATGAATTTGTTTTCAGAAACCTTGGAAACCAAAGAATAGATGGTCAACACGGAGAAAAAGAAGAAACAGCACGATACCACCGTACTGATCTCAATGTCAGTAAGAAGCATACTCAGGTAGACAATCCCGTTGCCCTTCGAATAGTAGTACTGGTACCACAGGTCGTTCGGCAAAATACTGTGTGTGCGCAACACCTCTTTGAAATAGGGAAAATAATGATGAACATAATCACCGCTTATATTGCCGGGATACAAGCCCTTCATGCACAACATGAACCCGGATGCCAACAAGACAATGAGCGCGAAAACGAAGATCATATAATGAGTAAACGACTGGTTTCTCCTGGAAATGACTCCACCGCAGACATTCATGAGTCTTCGGGCCACAGCGACAAAGTCACCGTACGAAAAAACGATAAGAGGCAGACTGATCATCAAGGCTGTTGTCAAATAGTAAAGATTGAGGTAACCCAGCACGAACAAAACACCGTGAAGGAGGGCTGCGCCGGAAAAAAAGTAAAGAATTGCAGCGTCCAAGGCATTTCTGGCTAACTCTCGCTTCTTTGAGACGATCTTGAAGAAGAGTCGTCCGGACGTGTAGATCATCCACGCGAGATACGCCATGAACACGACCCTCAGGAGATTATACACGATATATTTGACGCTCACAGCCGGGGTCATTGAGGCAAAAAAAAGCTTGTGATACACGTCCACTATCTGGAAGAAGACGACCGTCGCTACGAAACACGCCACGAATAACACGTGGCCAAGATAGTGGAGTATTTTGTTAGTCATCGTTGCTATTCGGGATCTCCCTTGCCCGTACGGACCGGTCTCCATACAGACATCTTCTGACCCTTCGAATCAGTATTTCCAGGATGCTATGCCAAACGGAAAGTATGTTCCGAATCTTGAGCGCGCTTGAATCGCCACCCTTTCTGTCGATGGCTTCCAGCGTGCGCACCTGCATGTAAGTGACACCCTCGTCAAGCAAGCGTGTCACCATATCTGCCTGAAAACCGAACCCGAAGGAATTCGGATGCCATCTCATTACGTTGTAACGCAGCTGGATCGCGGACCCGTTGTAGTACTTTATCTTATAACCGCTCAGCGTGTTTATCAGAAAGGTGAACGTTCGTGAAAGCATCTTTCTTCCACCGCTCTTGCCAGCCACAGCTTTTTGATCCTGATAAGGCAGGATCATATCTGCCTTGCCTATATTCCTGAACACATGGACCAGAGATTCTCTTGTCTCGGGGTCGTCGCCACAACAGAGCCTGTAATACTTTCCCTTTCCCAGAAACGCTCCGTCCACGTAGTTGTTGGCAAGTCCCCGGTTTCTCTCGTTGACGTGCAGATGGACGGGCAGCCGGGGATGGTCCCTGAGATATTCTTCGATTCTCCGAACAGAGTTGTCACTGGAAAGATCGTCGATAACGACAATATCGTAGGTTACGCCAACTTCGTCCAATGCGGAGATGACATTCTCGATCGTATCGACGATGTAGCTCTCCTCGTTGTAGCACGTAATAAGGATCGTTATATCCGTTTCATCATCCGTGTTATTCAGAGCCCTGCTGTCTTTCAAATCTTACCCCTCTGTCTCTAAACACATCGGAAGATCATCTTTTTATAAACGTCACATAATGATACGCGGTGCCCCACAATCCCCCAAGAATACTGCTGTTCCTGTACGCCCGAACCAAATCCTGGAAAGATGTTCCCTGTGCAATCTGGAAAATACCTTGCATATCGTCATTGAATTGCTCAATGTCCTGGTCTCCTACACCCGCCAGGTAGGACCGCATTTCCTCAGGGTACCTGATGTTCTCGAGCCTAATCTCATCGTTCACGGAGCTCACAGAATACGCGGACATCAGATCCACCAATTTCTTTACTGACTCTACAACCTCGTCGCTCGCCGGCGGAACCTCTCGGCCTGCTGGTGCAATGCCTGTCAGGAAGTATGGAAACGCCCGCCTCCAATCGAGCATGAATTCTTTATGAATCTCGTTGAAGGATGTCGTATCCTTGTACCACTTGTAGTTCTTGAAGGATGTCCAGACGGGTGAAGTCGAGTAGAGGACACATTCGTGTTTCTCGATCGTCTGCAGTATCTCATCATAACTCCAGAGGAACTGCGAAGAAACGAAAGGATTCACCAAAGTATCCTTCCACCAGGCCTCGAAGGGGCGAGAAGCTCCTAATCTTGCGAAATCGTCGCCAAAAAGATCCCTGGCCATATCGAGAGAGGAGTCTCCGTTTGTTTCTATTGATGCGAGCTCACAGGCCCTTCTCAGGACCATTTTCTTCGTGAATTCGATCAGGCCACCGTATCGATCATTAAAGGATATAATGCCTATCCCTCCCGGGTTGAGGAGGTCGGCTATCTTCCCGAGCATTGCGTCCCTATTCGGAAGGGTGTACAGGAAACCTTCCGCTACTGCAAGATCATACTGGGTGGTCGCCTCGAAGGTATCTACACCTTTCTGCCTTATCTCCTTGATCCTTTCGGTTAAACCAAATCTTCCAAAAAGATCTCGTAGTCTCGGCAACACCTGTTCATTCGGTTCGACAAGTGTGAGATTACCTCCCGACATGGCGAGAACAAGAGCGTTCTCCCCAGAATTCGGGCCGAATTCTACGATCGACCGGTCGCTGAGAAACGACAAAGGTATCCCCAGGTGTCTTTCATACAGATTCCGTCTTTTTGTGAAGTGCTCATTCCAGACCTCATGATCCTCAACGGAGATCGGAACGGGGTTGAAGGAGTTTCTCCTGTAGTAATCGACCAAAGACGTGCTGTCTGCTTTTTCTGTCATGTCGGTAGCCTCTTGCGGCTGCTAATATTTGAATGTTTGTTCTATCTGGTCTGCCGCCCTTCGTACTCGGGCGGCACAAGGAAATCGACCCTGGGATAGAGCCGACTAAGGCGTGCTTGCAGCTTTCTCGCCAGTTCCGGGGGGAAAGCAAGATATACGGAACTCTCATCGGGCACTTCGGCGGGCTTAAGAACGATATGCCCCATGTGTTCTTTCCGATGCCGAAGAGGATCCTCGTCGACAAAGAACTTCGCACAATGACCGCTCGCACCGGCCAACCAGCTTCCCGCGATGGCGGTGCCAAAGATTCCCACACTCGTGCGGATTGACCTGTCTTTCAATTCATCGATCATATTCTGCAGCCATACGAGCATGCTCCGGAGAGTCCGTTCACTTTCGCCAGTCCGGTTCTTGATGTCCCTGGACGCAACGTCGTTCGACACCTTGCCGGCCACACCTATTTCCTTGCTGATCCAGCTGTCCGTCTGAAGAAGAGGCGAGAAGTCGGCGAGCTCCAGCAGATACGCAAGCGTCTCCAACGTGAAATGCGAACAATGGTCAACGACCAGCAGATCAAAAGGGTTCTCCAGATAATTGGATGTCTGAACGAAAAGAATCCCATCGGGCTTCAGGAGCCTCTTCAACTGTTTCAGTGTTCCGACGGGGTCCGGCAGATGTTCAATGACATACACTATGGTGATGAGATCGAACCGATCGTTTATCTCACCGAGGGTCCCGGAAAAGAACCTGTCCACCCCCGGAAGTCCTTCGATGTACGCCCTGCTGGTATCGAACTGTTCGTAGCCGCAGAGCGACCATCCCGGGTACAGGTCATGGAATGTCCGCAAAATAGACCCATTCCCACAACCAATATCCAGCAAACGCCCCTTTACTCCGAGCGGTATCTCTGAACGAAGATTCTCGATCAAGCGCAATGTTCTGGGCATGGGGGTCGCTTCTTCGAAAACAACCTGTTCCTGTCCATCAGACAGGGGATACATTTCGTACTCCCTGTATATATTGCAGATATCTTGGTACCATTCCTCATCAAGCAACTTTTGGACATGCCCGCATCCCGGGCAGATGGCCCAGGTTCCCGCGCGCGGCCAAGGTTTGCAGTCAGATGTCACCCCTGCGTGCCGATGGGGCACGGGCACCAGCGGCGACTGGCAGAGCATACAGTTCGATAGATTCAAAGTGAGCCACCTTCCAGCATCGCGGGGGCAAGAAACGCCTTTTCCAGAGTCCACTCAATCCCGGGGGCACGCATACCCAATTCCTCTTGAAGCCGCGTTGTATCGAGAGCTGTTCTGCTCGTTACGAGAACATCAGGCCTCGCTGCCGATTCGGACGCCGGGATCGGTTTTACATTCCTGCTGTCAATCCCCAATATCTTGCACGCGAATAGCGCGGCATCTGCGTAAGATACGTCTTTCTCTCCCGAAAGGTGAAAAATACCAGCGGCTTGCCTGTCCAGAACAAGCCTTATGGTATGTACAACAAGAGATAGGGGAATGGGCGACATGAACATGTCGGTGAAAGGAGTGATTGTGTCACCCCGCTGCAGATCCTTCTTCCAGTTGTCAAAAAGACTATTCCGCGATCCCAGCACTTTGGTCAGGCGCAGAACAGTCACACTATCCGGTCCGTAATCCAAGAGGTCGCGTTCGGCCCGGGCCTTCTGCCTGCCGTATTCGACAGCAGGAGACACTGGGTCGTCGTGGGTTGGGAAAGGCTTCGAACCGTCGAAGACAAGGTTTGATGACAGGAAGACCACACGAGCGCCATTATCGATAAGCTTCTTGCCCAGAGAGTATGTTCCTTCAACGTTCACCCTGGCTGTGCCGGACCTGTCGCGTTCGCACAGGTCGAGTTTGGTGATACCCGATGAGAATACTACCGACCCGACATCCTCAGGCATCTTCCATTCCGTCGGTTCGTCGCCAAGGTCGAGGTAAACGTAGTCCGGATACGGCAGATTCCTGAGGATGGAAGTGAATCTCAAAGGCACGCCAGCCTTCCTGAAAAAAGAAACAAGGGCGGACCCGATCAAACCGTCCCCGCCCACGATCAATATCTTCTTCTCCGTCATACCGTCTTCTTACCCGTACAAAGGACAAACAAATAGTGCGCCATTCTATAGAACCCTGTATGCACGACCTCATCGTTCATGGAAAAGAGGAAAACGTTCTGGAAATACTTCTCCATCAGCTCTTTCAGTTCGCAATAATCCTTGCAGTTGACATGTCCTTCCTTGCTTTGGGCGTTCGCGTAATCCTGCGACTGGATGCTGGGGGTACCGATAACGGCAACCCCGTTATCGGAAAGGGAGGAAACCAGGTTAAACATGAACAGATCTTCCTTCTCGGCAGGAATATGCTCGATCACATCAAGGGAATATATTCCGTCGAATCCGTCCCCAAAAGGCTTTGAAAGAATGTCGTGCACCTCCGCTTCGAACTGCCAGTCACTTTCCATTCGTGACTTGATGTCCTCAATGAAAATGGGATCAAAATCGATAACAGTCAACTTCTTGACTTCCTGATGCACGATCCGGGAGCCGAAAGCGTCGCCGCAACCGATCTCCAGCACGTGCTCCTTTCCGCTGAGCATCTTTGCTACGAACTTGTATCGCGACAGAAGGAACGATAGTCGTTTCGGATCGTCATGCCAGACCTGGTCCGTCATGAGCCCCAGGGATGTCGCCTTCTTCTTTCGCCTTCGGAGGTCAAGCAGCGTCTGGTATTGAGGTTCCATCGTTGCAGCTTTCTTTTCACACTTCTTCATATTTAATCTTCTTTCAGCCATATTCGAACAGGTACTCCTTCTGAGTCAGCCGCGCTACTCCATCGCGATCAGTACCCTGCCCGCCTCACCGCTTCTTACGAGATCCAACGCCTTATTGATGTCATCAAGGCTGAACTCATGGGTGATGAGGCCGTCCAGCGTCATTCTTCCGGTGTTAACGAGGCGGATGTACCTGGGAATGTCGATGTGCGGGTCGACCCCGCCGCCGTGAGAACCTGTCAGGACCTTCTTGAAATGCAGGGGCAGGGAGTAGATGTTGATATTGTCTCCCTTCCTTGGCACTCCGACAAGGATGGTCTTGCCGTCTGGATGCGTGAGATCGTAGGCCTGTTCGATGACCCTTGCGTTGCCGGTTGTGTCGACTATCACGTCTGCGCCAGCGTTGCCCACAATCTTTCTGATCTCCCCGGCGAGATCCTTCGTTGTTGTTGAATTGAAGCAATGCGTCGCTCCAAACCTCTTTGCCATGTCCAGCTTATTGTCGCGGATATCGATGCCGATTATGGGATGGGCGGAAACCATCGAAGCCGACTGCACCACGTTGAGGCCTACACCGCCGACCCCGAACACAACCACCGACTGGCCGACCTTGACCTGGGCGTCATTGTTGACGACACCCATGGCGGTTGTTACGGCGCATCCAAAAAGCGGGGCTACCTTGAGGTCGAAATCGCTCGGGATTGTCGTCAACCGGTTTTCGGAGATGACCGCGTAATTGTTGAAGGTAGTCACCCACCCGGCATTAACCTTCTTGCCATTCCAGTTATATATCGGGGTGTTGGACTGGATGCCGTCACTCTGGCGCCAGTGGAGGACAACGGTGTCGCCCTCTTTCACGGTCGTAACGCCTTCCCCCGTTTCAATGACCGTCCCTGAACCTTCGTGGCCAAGCAGGTGGGGCAGGAACTTATCCGGGCCCTTGGCGGCCCCTATTTCGTTCAGCTGGGCACCGCATATGCCGCTGTAATGTATCTTCACAAGAACCTGGCCAAAGGAAAGCTTCTCGGGCATGTCTATCTCCGCGACCTCCAGAGGAGCGTTGCTTTGAACCAGGATCCCGGCTTTCATTTTATTGACTTTCAAAATTCACCTCCATGGGATAAAAAAAAGGACTATTCGAAGTAGATGAATTCGTAATCCCCGGTGTAGCCGAAATGTTGGTATATCCAGATCCATTCCGCGGTGTCAAAAAAAGATTCCGCGGTGAGTGCCCAACACTGGAGATTGAACTGCTCCTGCTCATTCCTGTAACTTTCAAGCATTACGTACTTGTTCTTGCCGACACGTTCTATCTCCTTCAATGCCGTCTCAAGCTCAAAAATGCGCAGGTTATGGAGACAGCCGAGAGATATCACCAGGTCGAAATGATCGTCCCCCCAAGGAAGCCGGTCCTGGGCGCGATATCTGAAAAGATTTCCCCTGATCTCTTCCTTGGCGTCGGCAAGCCCGTGTTTGGAGATGTCGAAACCAACGATCTGCGCCTCGGGTAGAAGCTGTTTGAATTCATACAGGAGGAATGCCTTGCCACAGCCCACGTCGAGTATCTTTGCGTCGGGTTTGAGTCCGTAGAGTTCAATGAGAGGCTTGGCGACCTTCTGCCATCTGTTGTCAATATACCTGTACCCGCCGTAGCCATAGCGGCGATCGCCATCCCAGTAGTCGAATTCATATTCTTTAGCCTTGATCATGCAATGAACTTTATCATCCACCATCCGGTCGATATAAGCCCGTTTTGTCATCTGGTGAAGCGGCGTCACAACATTAAGTAATCTTCCCATGTCTCCTCCTTTTTATTTGAATTCTTATCATATCAATCCTGATTTTCAATGATTATAAGGGAATCTTTTATACTCTTTTAAGATGTCTTTCAACATGTTTTTGGATTTCATCAACTGGTCGTTCAGGATGTTCTCCTCCTGTTCTTCGACACAACCTGCAAATTTCCTGCGCTGCATCTGATCGGGCAGGAATTCGTTGAGGAATATCAGACACCACTTGAGGCCGTACAGAGGGTAATAGATCTCAACCCTTTCGGCGAGGCTGCCGTACTCCCTGAAACGGTCCAGCATAGCGGCATAGAAGACCCTGCTCTGCTCCTCCGCCAGGCTCATAGCCGGGTGGAGTATGAAATCGGAAACCGTCTTCGCCGGGTCATCCCAGCCAAAGTACTCAAAATCCAGGAAGAAGAGCTGGCCCGACTCGTTCCTGATGGAGTTGTGAAAGCCGAAATCGGAGGGGCTGAGCGTCCTTCCCTCGGGTGCCAGGCACTCCGGAGATATCGACCTTTCCCGGAACCTGCCCCGGCACCACTCGCTGATCTCGGAAAGGGCGGAAACAAACTCCTTGTCGATGAATTCATGGAAGGGCCCGTGCACTACATCGGCGGTTCCCTCTAAAAGTCTTCTGTAGCGAAGATCAATGTTGTCCAGGAGTTCCTGAAAGGAAAAACATGCTTCGGAGGCTGCCGGCAGTTCCTGTACCTCTGCCAAAGTTCTCAGTTCCTTGAGAGTTGAAAGAAAATCAACGGCATGCGTGATGTCCTCATTGGAAATGTCATCTATCGATGGCCTGCTTCCCTCGACATAACTGTAGACCGCGCTCCCTGTGCCGTCGTCCGCCATGATGGGTTCGGGAATACACCGTACACCGTTCCTCCACAGGAACGTGAGGCTCGAGAACTCGACTTTCAGGCGGTCCCTGCTGTCGAGTTTGTTGCGGAAGTAGTACTTAACAATAAACGGTGTGTTGTTCCCCGACACCACGCGATAGACCTGGCTGTTCTTTCCCTTCCCGGTCTTCTCGACAGACCGCACACGCAGGCCGTACACGCGGGCCAGGTCATCGGCGATATCTGCGTATTTGGTATCGTTATTTTCCATTGAAAAAGTATCTGTGGATGTCCTTCCACTCTTCGAAGACCTTCCCATTCGTCTCTGCCGCAAAATCGCCTGACACGTGGGAGTTGAAGAGTATCTTCTCTACGTCCCGAGGAAACGAGGGCTCGCGAAATGTCTCCTCCAGGTCGTCGATAAAATGTGTGCATCCGAGGGATCTGATCCTGTTGATCTTGTCAATCCTCGTGGATTCAAAATAAACATCCCCGGAGGAAAGACCGGACACTCCGGCATTGAAGAACCCTGCCTTGTCGAGCCACTTCAACGCTTCCTTCCGAAGGTCCGTCCCTGTCGTATCATAGTTCGCAAATTGCGTTTTGTGACTCACGATATAGGTCCTTATTCCCTTATCTTTGCAACGGATAAAGAACTCAAAGACATCCTCGATCAATGTTGCCCTGCCCATCCCGGGACCGTAGATGGCCGCCTGTATCTTTTGCCATTCTATCTCTCCGCCGGGCAGTTCGCGGATCACATCGCGAAGGATCTTCTTGTTCTTCAGGACCTGTCCATCGACCAATCCCCGTTCGATCGCTTGCCGGTAGATCAGATCGTCATAACTCACGATAGTATTGTCGAAATCTACACCGATGATCTCTGGCATTGGGCGTCGGGGCATCTCTCAGACTTTTTGGCTTCTCTGCCGGTAGAGTTCCCGGGTCCTTTCCACTATGGATTCTTTCGTGATGTTGAACGTCCTTCGGGCGTCTTCCTGCTTGCCGGCTTCATAACAGAAAACGTCGTCCACCCCGATCTGGAGCAGGTCCGCTCTGGCCGCAGGCCTTTTCACCAGCCACTCCGATACGCTGCTGCCGAACCCTCCCAGCAAACCGTGTTCTTCGAGGGTGATAACAACATCGAAGCTGTTGAAGGCGTCGGTCAAGAGATCTTCATCGAGGGGCTTCACCGTGTGAAAACTGACGACCCGCGCTGATATCCCGGCATCACCAAACATTGCGGCGGTCTCAAGGGCAAGCGGCATCAGGTTGCCGGTACTGAGCATGCACACGTTTCTGCCCTCGCGTATCACGATGCCCTTGCCTATCGTAAACTCGGGCTGCTTCTCGTGGATCAACGGCTCGTTCTTCTTGCCAAGGCGGATATAGACCGGTCCGCCGTGCTCTACGGCGGCCCTCAGGGCGGCTCGCACCTCATGGCTGTCGCTCGGGCAGATGACCGTCATATTGGGCAGTATGCGGAGCAGGGCTATGTCGTCGCAGGAGTGATGCGTCGAAAGCAGTTCTGCATACGACAGCCCGCCGCCCACCCCGACGATGATCACGGGCAGATTATGATAACACACGTCCACCTTGATCTGTTCGTAACAACGGGCTGTGATGAAGGGGGTGATGGTGTAAGCGATTGGCCTCAATCCACACATTGCCATACCGGAGGCAACCCCTATCATGTTGGCCTCCGCTATTCCGCAATTAATGAAACGGTCCGGAGCATGGCTCTTGTAGTCGTCAAAAAGCCGGTTTCCTATATCGCCTGAAAGCAGCACGATCCTATTGTCTTCGCTGGCCAGGCTCGTCATCTCAGAAGCAAAGGCGTTTCTCATAATTGACCGAGCTCCTTTAAGGCTTTTTTCACCTCTTCTTCGTTGGGGATCCGGTAATGCCAGTTGTTGTCGTCTTCCATGAAGGAAACGCCCTTCCCCTTAACCGTATGGGCTACCACCGCGATCGGCTTCCCGTCTCCACGGGGTGCCTGACGCACCGTTTCAATGAGAGCCCTGACGTCATGACCATCCACGTCGTAGGCATTCCATCCAAAGGCATCCCATTTTTGCCTGAGCGACGGCAACGCCATTATCTCCTCGCTTCTTCCGGTAGCCTGCCATCTGTTGTAGTCAACAAAAACGACAAGGTTCTCGATATTCCGCGCCGGCGCCAGCATTGCGGCTTCCCACACCGAACCCTCGTTGCACTCTCCGTCGCTCATGACGACGAAAACGTTGTAGGGCAAATGGTTGATTACCCCCGCCATTGCCATCCCAAGTCCCACGGGCAATCCATGTCCGAGGGAGCCCGTCGCGACCTCCAGGCCGGGAACACAATAAGGAGCCGGATGTTCCGCCAGCCTGCTTCCGCACTGCGCATAGCTCTCGAGTAATTCCTCGGGATAGAAACCTTTCATGGCCAGTGCGACATATAGTGTGGCGATTGCGTGCCCTTTGCTGAATATAAGCCTGTCTCTGCCGGGGTCGAAGGCCTTTTCGGGATCGACGTTCATGAGAGCCCAGTAGCTTGCCACTATGATGTCCACGCAGGACAATGCGCCTCCGAGATGTGCCGCTCCGGTCTTGTGTGACATTACGACAAGGCGGGCTCTGATCTTCCTCGCAAGAGACTCGAGATGTTCATAATCAGGGGTCTGTGTATTTAGCACCATGAACTCCTATTTAAGGTTGGCTGCCTGCATGGTCTTGATGTTGTAGTATCTGATATCATTCATTGAATCAGGTATCTTGCCCTCGTCAAAGGCCTTCTTCAGGTCCAGTATCGCGTCTTCTATGGTGCGCTTCGGAGCGTATCCAAGGGCTTCCTTAACCTTCGTCGACGACACCTGGTACGACCGGTTGTCATCGGACGGGGTCGTTGTGATGGGAAGGGCGGGATCGATAACCTTTTTCACCATTTCAGCGATTTCCTTTACCTTGTAGTTCTCATAGCCCACGTTGTAGATCTTTTTGTGTATCTTCTCGTCGGGAACCTCAAGGAGAAAGGCGTAGAAGTCAGTCATATCCTCTATATGCAGGTTGGGCCTCATCTGCTCACCGCCGAAAACCGTTATCTCGCCCTTGCTTATGGCATGGTTGGTGAGAATGTTCACGGTAAGATCGAGGCGCAGCCTGGGGGAATAACCGCAGACCGTGGAAGGGCGTATTATGGATACGATGAAATCATCCGTTGCCTCTTTCAGGAGTATCTCCTCGCAGAGGGCCTTGTATTTCGAATAGTCCGTCAATGGCTCGAGAGGAAGATCCTCGGTAACGTCAGGAACGTCCTTAACCCCGTAGACGCTGGAACTCGATGCATAGATGAACTTCTTCACCCCTGCTTTCTTCGACACGTCCACAAGATGGATAAAAGCATCGTAATTTATCGATTTGCCGAGGTCGGGATCCAGTTCGTAGCTCGGGTCATTCGAGATACAGGCGAGGTGGATCACTGTATCGTAACCCGGTATCTCCTTCTCCAGGAGCTTTCTGTCCCTGATGTCGCCTTTCACTTTTGCGAGTCTGGGGTTGTCCCTGACACTGTCAAGTACATCCTCTCCATAAAGGAACAGGTCCAGCACCTTGACGTCATACCCTTTCTGCAAGAGCTTGGGTATCAGAACGGCGCCCACGTAGCCCGCACCGCCCGTAACGAAGATCCTCTTTGATCTGGTCATGGCTTGATATTACCCCCGTTGTTTATTTGTATATCGACCTGTTGTACAGTATCGAATCGAGTATCCAGTGGCATAGATACTGATGGACGACCTCCACGAACCCATACTTGTCCGCGGGGACGTAGAAATTGCTTGAACCCATCTTTCGCAGCGGGTTGTTCTCGTCAAAGCCGGAAAGGGTTATAACATCGCACCCTATCTGCCCCGCCGCTTTCGCGCCGTTAAGGATGTTCTCCGACCTTCCCGAACTGCTGATGGCAATGAGCACATCTTCCTTTCTCATGAACATCTCTATAGGCTTCTCGAAGACCTTATCATAGCCGTAGTCGTTGCCGAGACAGGTGAGCAGCGCGCCGTCATTGAACGACATGGACGGGATGTTCCCGTTCTTCCAAAAATCTATGGACATGTGGCTTGAGATCGCGGCGCTTCCCCCGTTCCCGATGAAAACGACCTTCCCTTTCTTCCGCGACCGTTTCTCTATAAGTGTGCAAGAAGTTTTGACACCCTCGTCGACCGGCCTCTCCTTGCCCGAGACATCCGTACAGACAATGGAGCTGATCGTATTGATAAAGGCTTCGGGATATCCTTTTACGAATTCCTTCATTGATCACCTTTGATTCAGAATCGTATGCATGAACTCCAGCAGTTCATGTTTCTCTACAGGCTTCTTGTTCCCCATTATTTGCACGGCGAGAGCCCCGACGGCATTTCCGACAAAGGACACGAAATCGAGGGGCATGCCCTGTGCGAAACACGGCGCTGTGAAAGCAAAGAACGCATCCCCTGCCCCGACGGTGTCGACAACCTTCGTGGAGAAAATAGGCGTATAGTTAACCTCGCCCTTATTGTCCACGCCTATCGACCCTTTCTTTCCCAGGGTTACGATGAGGAAATCGCTGTTGATCTTCGACACGATCCTCCTCGCGATGCTCTCTATATCCGAGAATTTGTCCTGTGTGGCGAGACGGGCCTCTGTCTCGTCAAGACACACGAAATTCGGTTTCTTGTACTTGGTGATCATGTTGTACCCTGTGTTGGCCGCGTTTGTCTGGGTATTCACCGCGAAGATCTTCGCGTGTCTTGAAATGGCCTTGATCATCCTGTCGGTTATAAACCCGTGTCCAAAGTCGGACACAAGAACCAGATCGTAATCGGATACCACGGACTTGAGATAGTCGATTATACCGACCTCGCAGTCACCGTTAATATAGTCTTCATTGAGATAGTTGATCTCAAACAATTTCTGGTTCCTGTACTGGTCGATGTACCGTCTCTTTATAACCGTCGGGCCATCCTCTCGAAAAAAGAACTTCGGTTGCACATTGGGCCTTAGATTCTGACGGATAAAATCTTCTCTGGAGTCCTTCTTGCCCAGAAGGGTTACAAGGTGGACCTTTTCACAGATGCCCGCGATGTGATTCGCGATGATGAAAACAGCCCCGGCAAAGTCTTCGTGCGTTAGATACTTGTTCACGACAATGGGTGTTTTCGATGATCTGCCCATAGCCGTGCAATAATGGTACTCATCTATTATTCCGTCGCCTATAAGAAGAACCCTCATTTTCTTGAGGGTCTCTATCCTGTTGACCACCTGCTCGAAGCTGTACTGCTTTGAGAACTTCTGCAAAAATGTCTTTATCTCCTCCGGATATATATCAAGGAAGCTATTGATCAGATTGGACGAACTGAATGAGAAGCCCTGCGTTTCATAGATGGTGCTCTTCCCGAAATAGAACTCCTTTTCCGCTTCATAGATCTTTTCATGGATCTTCCGGTCTCTTTCCTTGTAAGCCTGGCCCTTGGCGAAAATATCGGGCTTTATCATTTTGACGCATTCGAAGGGAGTGGCCTCCTCGACTATAGATACATAATCGACCTGCTGCAAGGACGCAACATTTCCCGCCCTCATTGTCTCCGGAAAAATCGGCCTGCCAGGGCCCCGACGGACGTCCTGATCCCTGATGACGGTAACGACGAGCACGTCGCCGCGAACCTTTGCCTCCTCGAGGTGCTTGATTATCCCCGGGTGAACGAGGTCGAAGACCCCGTGGCTCTGCACAACTGTCTTGCCCGCCTCTTTGAGCTGCGACACTTTTTTGATGAGATCATTGATGAGCAATATTTTCCGTTTGATGACAGTTCTCCTCTTCAGAAATATTTTGCGAGCAACTGTGTCGACGAGAACACTATTTCATGGGTAAATCTCAGTTCCGCTCCTATTTCTCTTATCACTTCACTTTCCTTCTGGATCTTGCCCGTCTTGTCCTCAAGCTTTTCGAATTCCTGACCCTTCACGTATACGTCGGGCCTCAACAGCCGCAGTGTCTCCTCCGCCGTTGGCCACTCATTGATCGCCACGTAGTTGACACACTGCAGGGCGGCTATCGACTCTGCACGCAACCCTTCATTGAAGACAGGCCTTCCCGGCCCCTTGTCGACGTATCTGTCAGGGGTAACAGTGACGACCAGGATGTCTCCCATTTTCTTTGCGGCCTGAAAGTATTTTATGTGGCCTGGATGCATGAGGTCAAAACATCCATGACATAGCACGACTTTTTTACCCCTGTTTTTGCTATTTTCAATCTTTCCGGCCAATTTGTCAACTGTATAGATCTTCACTGCAGGCTCCTCAAGGTTTTGTATGGTCTTTCGGTGTTCCCTCAATATCATTGATAGATGACCACAGCGCCGGTATCGTGTCCGCGTGCCGGCCGGCAACGTAATAGCTTCTGCCTCCGTCGACGACGGTCCTGACCAGCATCGTTTTCCATGGCCGGAAATAGTACCTGGCATCCTGTTTCGAAGGTTCTCCGTCGATCTTTTCAGGAAGTTCGAGGACATCGCACACAAGTGTGGTAAGGTCCGTGATGGAGGCTCCCTCGGCTCTGGCAACATTGCGGGCCATGCTGAGGGCTTTGAGAAAAACCTCGGGCGCCATGACGGCGCTGCCGAAGTTCATGACGACCCCTGCCTCTATGTTCCTTATGACCTCGGCATATTTCAGAAAATCAACGTACGACGCAGCCCCTGAGGCCGCGCCGTCAAAGTTGGGATGCTCGTGGATTATATCGTAGCCTATCCCTATATGCACTGTGGCCGGTATGTTCAGCCGATAGCACGCGGCAAAAACACTAATATCCTTGTAGGGAAAATCGCCCTCATGAATGGCCCTTCCGATGGCCTCCCCCATCCCCTTCGTGCCTTCGCCGTGAGATTTGTTGATGATGTCGTTGATCCCGCCCGTTTCCCTCCACAGACCGAATTGCCCCTCCTTGATGTAGCGCGCCACACTCTCCGTGGTGGCACCGATGAGGGCAAATTCGTAATCGTGTATCATCCCGGCGCCGTTCGTTGAGAAACACGTGATATATCCCCGTTCCATAAGGTCGATGATGTATCTCTGGACACCGGAACGGATCACATGACCGCCGACCATCATAACGATGTTGCCCTGTGCCCCCTTCGCCCTGACGATGTGCCGCGCCGTCTCCCGAATCCCGGGATGGTCCCATTCGGTGGCACTCCCGAGCGGAAGGACAACATCAGTACTGAGGTCATGGACCCTTTCCCGGAGCGGCCTGATGGTCAATTTATCTCTATCGAAGAGCATTATGTCTCATCCGAGGGAACGCTATCGAGCACATATCGTGCCAACTCTTCCCAGTTGTCACTCTCGAGATCCGCAGCAACCAATCCCGGCGACTGGTCCTGTGCCGATCTCAGACGGAGCGTCCTGCAGCCTGCGTTTCTTCCCGTCTCGACGTCCACATCTCTGTCTCCGATCATAAAAGAACGGGAGAGATCGATACTGAACTTCTTCGATGCGTCGAACAGCATCCCGGGAGACGGTTTCCTGCAATCGCACCCCTCATCCGGAGTATGGGGGCAGTAATAAGCCCCATCGAGCTCTATTCCGAAATCGCCAAGCAGGGAAAGTACTCTCCTGTGAACGTTACCGGCCTGCTGGCCCGTCATATAGCCCCTTCCGATGCCTGACTGGTTGCTTATTATTATAATGAGAAACTTCTTCTTTTTAAAGTCCTTGAGCGCCGTCACAACGCCGGGTATCAGCTTCACCTGCCGGGCATATTTGGGATATCCCACGTCATCTATAATGGTGCCGTCACGATCAAGGAAAACGGCCCGTCTTCGCCCATCGGTCCCGACCTTTTTTTTGTCGAGACGCACATTTTCCTGTTGGAGATCATCGATCTCCCTGCGAAGCTTCTCGTACTCCTCCATCTTCAGGCACAGGAAGTGCTGGGTCTGACGAACCCGTTCGTTGATCCCTTTCCGCGTTAGGACATAGATGTATGCCGCTTTGTTGTTGGAGTTCTTGAAACGCTGAACCTTGACGTAGCCCTTCTTAATGAGTTCCCTCAGGATAAAGTTCATACTCCCCAGACTCCGTCCTATCTTCTTCGAGAGGTCCCTCTGGGATATCTCGCTTTCCGAAGAGAGTTCGCGCAGGGTTCTGAATTGTGCTTCATTCATGGTGATGACACGATTTTGGACGAGCTACCGCCACGGCGGTTGAAACTTTCACAATGAATTGGCCGGATTATTGATTTGTTCAACCCCTGAACAGGCACATCTTCTCAATTGCACGCGCATATGTCAAGGGTTTTGTAGCGAGGAGAGACCGGAACCTCTTACCTGTGTTCTTATGTTCCGCTGATCTTCAGTCCCTCCACGTAGATCGACGGTGAACCCACGGGGCCGTAAAAGGTCAGGTCCGTACCTGTTTCCCTGATGTTTTTGAACAGGTCAAAGACGTTTCCCGAGAACATCACACCCTGGAAGGGCTCTTTTGTGCCATCCCTGTAAATGTAGCCGAGACAACCCACCGAAAAGTCTCCCGTGATGGGGTTGGCTGTGTGAGTCCCCATCAGGTCTTCTATTACGATGCCGTTGGTGATGGAAGCAAGGATGTCCCTGGAGCCCTTTTCAATATATATACCCCTGGCGCCGCATTTCGGAGGGCTCTTGAGGCTCCCGCGCACGCTGTTACCCGTCGAGGCCTTTCCCAGTTTGTTGGCGAAATAGGTATCGTAGAGAAAGGTCTGAAAGATTCCGTTCTCCACAACCGTATTCTTACGGGAAGGCACACCCTCTCCGTCGAAGGCAAAAGCATCCGGTCCGGCCATTCCCGAGTCTATTATCCTGAGGCCTTCCGCAAAGCATCGTGTTCCTTCCTTGTTCTTCAATTGCGTCTTGTCCTTGTGGAGATTCTCCGCGAGAAAAGACTCCGACAGGATGCCAAGGAGGTCCGATGCGGCTCTGGCCGTCAGTATCCCTTCGTACGCGCCCGTAGGTATCTGTTTCGCGAACAGCATGGAGACGATCTTTTCCGCGATGTCGAGGCCCATCCGGACCGGGTCAATGCCCTTGAGATCATCCGACCAGCGCCAGTCATACCATGACACTTCCTCGTTGCCTTCGGTCGCCACAGCCATCGCCGAAAAAACAAAAAGGCTCCTTCTCCCCGTTGCGAGCAGACCGTTCGAGTTCCCTATTGCCGCGTCGAGATCGACCTCCTGAAACTCGCAATTCCTGACAGCCGTGATCCTCCTGTCATACTCCCTTATCGTTCGTTCCATATCAATGAGAGTCGACTTCTTCTCCTCATCGCTTACGGCAAGTCCCCGCTCATCCCTGAGGTCAGAAGCAGGATAGTGCGCGCAGGCCGGCGCAAAGAGACTCTTCTCGTCTCTTTCCATAACGGGCACAAGGGCCTTCGCATTCGCCAGA